>QFCE01002536.1_pt1 | contig 110942 bp, 108 predicted proteins | sample 5346091 | NCBI WGS metagenome assembly QFCE01 (sample SAMN09062252, study PRJNA434731) | Human gut metagenome, whole genome shotgun sequencing project. | isolation source: stool timepoint A chromium assembly | host: Homo sapiens | collected 2015
AACAGGTGACTGTGGATAAAACTGCGGAAACTCAAGTTCAAAATAAATATTGACAAAAATAGAAAACAGGTGTATTTTTAAATCGTAAGTAGCAAGTAGTAAGTGGATAGTGATTGATTTTATAATCTTGTAGTATAAAAGTGTGTATAAAAACTCTGAAAGAAGAGATTAAAAAGATTATTATTTTTAAAATGCTGAAATCAATTTTGAAAGTAGAAAATATCTGTAATAAATTTAAAAAATATGATCTTTGAAAACGACAGAAATTGGAATCATCGGTGAAAGAGATCAAAACAGAGTAAAAGAAGATTTAAATGAATTTGAAAGCTGTAGAGGATGATAGTGTCAAATAAGATATGAAAAAACGAGCCAAAAAGAAAAGGCTCAAAAGAACCTTGAAAACTGCAAATATTTAAGATTGTGAAAATAGTTCGCCACTCTTGACAGCACAAAAAGAACTGCTGTCAGGAAATTACCGACGGCGAAGAACTCAAGAACAGTTAGATTTTCTCCGTCGCTGACAACAGTGTAGCAGTTCTTTTTGATTATCTGTCAAGGGCATGCCGCTTTGCGGTGGCTGGTAACGTTCCCTCAGGCTCAGAATCTAAGAACAATTAGCGGCTTCGCCGTTCTGTAAGTTCAAGATGGTTTGTTGCCCAAGGAAGATGAGAAGCTGCCATTTACCAGGCATGTTGTCTGCTCCATGAAGCATTTCGATATCATTAAGGACTTTATAGTTATTGTGTTTATGTGGTCTCAAAAAGTTATAATAAGTGACCCAGAGTGCAAGCTCATAGTTGGCGCCGTCGATGTTATCAAAGCCATTTGTTGGTCTGTAAGAAGCCTTGTAAGTACGATTTAATCTTTCGATCATCTGCTTGTAAGGTCTGAATTCTTTTGATACTTCATCGTCGTTGGTAAGTCCAATTACTTGGGTAATGTTAAATTTAAAATCATTGCCGTATTCACGCAGGAACTGTTGTGCAGCCAAAACATATGCACTATATCCATCTGCAATAAAGCGGAAGTTTTTCGGAAGTTTTTTGAAATGTCGGAATGCCATACGCATGGCAAGGATACACGCTCCGACATCACGTTCTGAAGATATCCGGTATCCAATAATGGAACGGCTTGCCGCATCCATAATGAACCAGACGAAGGTTTTGATGCCTCTGATTTTAATATAGGTTTCATCAGCGGTGTAAACTTTTCCGGCATTGTAATCATAATGATCTACGAACGGCTTAATGCAGACAGCGGCAGTTTTACAATAATTAGCAACCTGCTGATGAGAGATATTGATGTTGTATAGTTCTTTGAGAGCATACTTCGTTTTACGAAGAGACATGCCGAGATTCACATGCATCGTAAGACAGAGTCCCATTACATTGGAATCAAACTTAGAGAATCTGAGAGAAGAAGCGTTTTTAGGCAGCGAATTTAAATCCATCCTGAAGAAATCCAAGGTGAATTCACGATAGATATAATGGAGTTTGTACTTGTTCTTGCCATAGTCTTCTTTTAAGTCGGCTTTGTCAACTTTCTTAAGATTCTTAAGGTAGTAAGGACATTTCGGATTTACACATTTATGAACAATAAAGTGTTTCCGGCTTTTCTTGGGAACGAGTGTGTGCATACAATGAGGACAGCGAAGTTTTAATGAGGAATGTCGGCTTTCTTCTGGCGAAAACTTGGTACTGCATACTTTACACATAAGCTGGCCTTTTGAGCCATTGTTTTTGTAGAGATAAATGCTTGGGGCATTGCAGCGAGGACACTTACAGTTTTCGTCGATGTCGCATTCAGATCTGCGCCTGATAGGCTTTATGGGTTTGAACTGATTTTTGTAACGCCATTCAAGGTAAGCTATGTAGTCAAGATAGTTCCAGGGTTCGACATTGAGAATCAAAGGTAACTGATCAATTTTAAATTTTTGATACTTAGGAGAGTGGGAATCATCAAAAGCCCATTGCTTTAAAGGGAGATATTTGCAGATAAAGTTAATTAAAAAGCAATTCTGTTGATAGAGTTGTTGAATTAATTGTAGTAAATAAAGTATAATGTTCATGAGCATTTATCCTTTCTGATATTTTGGAATTTTGGTCGAGGACATTATATCAAAAATGGGAGGTAAATGCTCTTTTTATTTGCAAACCTCCGGTAATTCAAGGTTTTAAAGGATTTAAAACAATAAAAAATAGGTAGTTTTTGACACTACCTAGAGGATTAAGGAGGAAAAAGAAATGAGAGATTTGTCTATTACGCAGGAGTATTTAATTTGTGCAATGGGAGAAAAAGGAAAAATTTCAGGATTTGATGTGGAAAAACTGGTGTGCGTGGTTGCCTCGGGCCTTTTGGAACTGAAAATGGAAGATTGTATCAAACTTGAAAAAAAGAGAGTAAGAGTAATAGGTGAACTTCCGGTTAAAAAAAGATATCTGAAACCATTGTATGATTTTATAAATCAGCCTAAACCTGTAAAAGTGGAAAAGATTATAGAAGAATATAATTATTCTTTTTCAGACAAAAAATTAAGGGAACTTATTGGTTCAGTAGGTGTCTCTTTGGAAGAGATGGGACTTGTAATCATTACAGAATCGGGTATAATTAGTAAACGAAAAAACTATGTTCCGACAAAACAGGCAGTTCATTATGTGATAGATATGATCAGATCGGAGCTTCTGGAAGATGGAGAAATAACAGAGGATATAGTCTGCCTGATTGCTCTTCTTGAGAGAAGTAAAATTATGAAAGAGTACTTTTCATCTTTTGAGCAGAAAGAGATAAGGCATAAGCTGAAAGATATTATAAATTCTGATTCTGGGATACTGATAAAAGAAATGATTGATTATATTGAAAATCTTATTGCTATAATGACTGTCCTGACTGTTATGCATACAAATTAAGGAGAGTAGATGTGTCAAGACAGAGAAGCTTGGAGGTTATTCAGCAGTCTGAGTATGTTACTATTGGTGAACTGGTCAGATTGACAGATATGAGATATAGTACGCTTAAATTCTATACGGAAGAAGGAATGATTTCCTTTGAACAGGCAGAACACAATCTTACAAGACGATATAAGAGAGAAGAAAGTCTGGAACGTATTTATTATATTAAATCACTAAGAGAACAGGGAAAAACGATTCCGGAAATAAAAGAAATTCTGAAAAATAATTGAAAATACTCAGATATTCATAGGTGAACGTGAATCGACTATTGTGAAGCAGGAAAGAGAGAGCTTTGTTTGATATAGGAATTGTATATTTTCTGACAGAATAGAACTTCAAGAAAACATGGATTTATGAGAATTTATGCCTTTTATTAAATAAGAGGATACAGAAAAATTAAAAGAATATTGTTATTTTAACATTAAGGAAATGTGAATGTGATAATAAGTGATATAGGACATGATTAGTTGGCTTCACCTAGTATTGTTGATAAATAAATGTTTCACGTGAAACATAGAATAGATTGTTGCTTATGCCAGTCTGCATTTGATGCGTAGAACAGGAGTAAATTTTCTGAAACAGATATCTAAGATCCATATACCTGTGAAACTGTCTGTATCTGGCTTGTAGAGCCAGCATAGGGCATCAAAGATTAAGAATTAGTTAAGAGCGAAAAGGGGGTACATTCATTGTTTTGCTCTTATAGACAAAAGAATTCACGGTTAAATTAACAATTTACAAGTGATAAAATTAAAAAAGTGTATATAATTTTTAGTAAATGGTTCTGATGAAGTGCATATAAAGATTGATTAGTTATTTTCCTATATTTAAATATATAACTGTAAATAGGATCTTTATTTTTGCTTCAAATATTTTAAAATTTCAAATTTGAAAAGAGTACAAATTCCTCGTTGATTTACTTTTGAAGAATACACATATTCAGTATAACGTTTTGGGGGTTAGATATCAAAGTCTGCATTGTAAAAAAGTTCAAAGTCTATTCATTACAATATTATTATAAATAAGAACTATAAACGAGCAAATTTGAAAAGGTACACAAAATCATCACGAATTGTATTTATAAGATGTACATATAGAGCTTAATCTTTCCTTTATATCTGAGTATTACGGAGTCTATTGTGTAAAATTCGATATTTGTTCATTTATAAGAAGTAATTATAAGATTGCTAATACTTGTAAACTGTAGAAAGAAGAATGTTTCACGTGAAACATTCTTCTTTGATTTTTAGGAAAGTAGTACATTCTACACTGATATTCCTGATAAATAAAATATTTCGTAAGAATATAACCAGAAGATATATGAGAAATACAATTGTACAAGGTAGTTTGCATCTGATTGTAAAGCGGGAATACGTCTGTTGAAACCGTATCAACCGGGATATCTGTACGAGGAGAGCCGCATTTGTTATGCAGAGAAAAATAAGTCGGCTAAAATAGGAGTCGTTGGGTTTTATTTGTGTAGGATAGTGTGAATACGTCGTGTAGAGTAGAGGGGTAAGTTCACTGAAACCGTATTCACCGGGATATCTGTACGAGGAGATTCGCGTTTGTTATGCAGAGAGAAAATAAGTGTGCTAAAATCGGAGAGGCTGTGTTATTTGTGAAGGATAGTGTGAATACATTGTGTAGAGTGGTGGAGCAAGATTGTTGAAAGTGATTTATGGGGATTTGTACGAGGGAAGCTGTGTTTGTTATGAAAAAAGATAGTAAATCGGATGTGATCAGATTTGTTGGGGTGACAGTCTGTATTTACTGTGCAGACCTGGCGCAAATCCTCAAGGATTGAGAAATTTATATGGAGTAAACCGGAGCGTCTGTTTTATTTTTATGTTTATAGAAGAATTGAATAGCTATAAATATTAAATTCTTGTAAATATGGGATCACAAAATGGGACATCAAAAGGTTTTAATATAAGATTAATATACTAAAGCGAACATCTTAAGATATTCAAAATTTTGAATGCTTTTATACCAGAAATTTAAATAAAAACAAACTAAATAAAACGGGTAAACAGGAAGAGTTATTTTTCGCGCTCTAATACAGATAGAATTATAAATGAGTAAATTTGAAAAAAAGCACAAAATCATTACAAATTTGTCTTTATAAGATGCAAATATAGAACTTAATGTTTCTTTTATGTCCGTACATTACGGATTCTATTGTGCGAAATTCAATATTTGGAAATTTGATATTTGATAATTTATATTATAAAACTTAAAAATGAAAAAAGGGTTTCAAATACAGTTATAGATTGGAATTTGTAATAATCCCAACCAAAAACTCGAATAGAGCTTAAAAATTTAATGATTTATATTTCATATTTGAAGTGTATTAATGTTTCACGTGAAACATTGCAGATAATTATTCATATGTTGGAACAAAATAAAGTTTCTATTTGTTTTATTTTTTAGTATGTATAATATTTGATGGTATTAATTTGTTCGTATACCGGAGAACAGCCACCTTTGCTTCTTTTTATGTAAAACTCAATAACTATTTGTTTAATATAAGAAGTAGAATATATGTAAACTATATTATTTAGTAAACTGTAAATGTGCAAATTTGAAAAAGAGCACAAAATTCTTCTTATTTTGATTTTGTAGGATGCACAATAGAGAGTGTTTTTTATGTCTGCATATTATGGATTTTGTTATGCGAAAGTCTGTATTTGCTATACATTCCTCTGAGTAAATCTTGCGGAAAAATTTATAGGTAAGTAGTGATAAAAAAATATTTTTATAAAGTGTATAAAATTGTGGAATATTAACAATAATTAATTTAACCCATTGTGCTAGTTAATATAAAAAACTTCAACAAAATATGTTATCCTATAGCTGTACACCACTACATGCTATGAAAGGAGGCACACATAATGTTGAAGTTCAAAGATGATTATACCACTCTCACAGCAACTTTTGAAGATTTTATTTTGCTTGTTTATACAGTTATTGATGATTTGTATCAACGGTCTGTCCCTGTATGCGTTTCCCAAAGGCGGAATGTGCATACTGCAAAGATGTCTGATTCTGAAATAATTACGCTAAGCATTTGTGGTGAACTCATTGGTATAGATTCTGAAAAGGCATGGTATTCTTTCGTGAAACGTAATTATCGACACCTTTTTCCGCATCTATGCTGCCGCACGCGATTTAACCGAACCAGAAGAGCTCTTTTACAAGTAACGGAACTGCTCCGGCAGAAACTGGCTCAATCCTTCCCAATACCTGACAGCCGTTATTTTGTAATTGACAGCTTCCCTCTTCCAGTCTGCAAATTTGGGCGTGCGCGTTACTGCCGTTCCTTCCGCGAGGATGGCGCAAATTATGGAAAATGTCCATCCAAAAAGGAAACTTATTTCGGGTTCAAAGTACATGCCCTTATTACCATAGAAGGTTATGTAACTGCTTTTGAGATTACGCCCGCATCTGTGGATGACCGGGAAGGACTGCGCGACCTTGCAGAAAACCATCTGCGGGTTACAATATTTGGAGATAAAGGCTATACTGGGGAAAACCTTTTGCAGGATATGCGTGAAAAAGGTATCTGCCTGATGTCTCTCAAACCATCTAATCATAAGAACAACTGGCCAAAAGAAATACGGCAGCTGATCTTCCGCTTCCGTCGTAGGGTGGAAACTGTATTTTCGCAGCTTAGCGAACAGTTAAATGCGGAAAAAGTTCTCGCAAAAAGCTTTCATGGATTATGTACCCGATTACAGAATAAAATTCTGGGGCACAACCTGTGCATGGCATTCAACAGTGTATTTGGAGAACAATGTGATATTGGACAGATAAAACATCTCATCTTCTAAAAAAGTGCTTTCAATTATATAGGGGTAATCTGGGCAATTTTGAGTCGATAAGCAGTCGTATTTTAAGTAGCACAATGAGTTAATTTATAGAGTTTCCTAAAATTTAATGTTTCACGTGAAACATACTGTGGAACAATACATATAAAAGTGCTATAATAAAAATATCTCTATAATCCCTCAAAAGGAGGAAGAAAATTGGGAAGAATAATAGCGGTAGCTAACCAAAAAGGTGGGGTTGGTAAATCAACAACAGCCATTAATCTGTCAGCCTGCCTTGCGGAAAAAGGGAAAAAAGTTTTAGCAATAGATATTGATCCGCAGGGAAATACAACCAGTGGTCTGGGTATTGATAAAAACGCAGTGGAAAATACATTGTATGAACTTTTATTGGGACAGGCGGATGCCAAAAGTACAATTATTAAAAATGTAGTGGAAAATTTGGATGTAATTCCGTCCAATGTAAATTTATCAGGCGCAGAAATAGAACTTATTGGTGTAGATGATAAAGAGTATATTTTAAAAAAAATAACGGATAAAATACGCAGAAAATATGATTATATTATTATGGACTGTCCTCCATCTTTAAATATGCTGACCATTAATGCTTTGACAGCAGCTACATCGGTACTGGTTCCAATACAGTGTGAATATTATGCTTTGGAAGGATTGTCCCAGCTGATACATACAATTGATCTGGTAAAAGAGAGATTAAATAAACGCCTTGTTATGGAAGGGGTTGTATTTACAATGTATGATGCCAGGACAAATTTATCTTTACAGGTGGTGGAAAACGTCAAGGATAATCTCCAGCAAAATATTTATAAAACAATTATTCCCAGGAACGTAAGGCTTGCGGAAGCCCCCAGCTATGGACAACCAATCACAATTTATGATTCACGCTCCGCAGGAGCAGAAAGCTATCGTTTGTTAGCAGAAGAAGTAATAAACAGGGAGGGTGAATGATGGCAGCAAAAAAATCTGGACTTGGAAGAGGACTGGATGCACTTTTTCCGGAAAAGTCTGTCCCTTCGAAATCAGTGGCAAAGGATACCAGGGAAAAAGCGGCAGTTCATCCTGTAAAAAATGATGAGAAAAAAGAAGAAAAAATTTCAGGCGGTCCAATGATTGTAAAAATTTCAAAAGTAGAACCAAATCGTGAACAGCCGCGTAAAAAGTTTGATGAGGATGCTTTATTGGAGTTGTCGGAATCAATAAAACAATATGGGATTTTACAGCCGCTTCTTGTATCTGATAAGAAGAGCTATTTCGAGATCATAGCCGGTGAAAGACGGTGGAGAGCTGCAAAAATGGCTGGATTAAAAGAAGTTCCTGTTGTAGTAAAAGAGTTTTCAAATCAGGAGATTGTTGAAATTTCTCTGATTGAAAATATACAAAGAGAGGATTTAAATCCAGTAGAAGAGGCTCAGGCATACAGACGTTTGATTGAAGAATTTCATTTAAAACAGGATGAGATTGCAGAACGGGTTTCAAAAAGCCGGACGGCGGTTACAAATTCCCTGCGCCTTTTGAAACTTTCACCGAAGGTTCAGGAAATGGTCGTGGATGAAATGATCTCTGCGGGACATGCCCGTGCAATTCTTGGTATTTCTGACTTCGAAACACAGGAAATGATTGCTTTAAAAGTATTTGATCATAAACTGAGTGTACGAGAGACAGAAGCTCTTGTACGGAAGATTTTGAAACCTTCAAATCAAAAAGAGACAGTTTCAAATTCAGCAGAGGATGCTGTTTATGAAAGCCTGGAAGAAAAAATGAAAACAATTACAGGAACAAGAGTATCTATTCATAGAAAGAAAAACAATAAAGGTAAAATAGAAATCGAGTATTATTCCAGAGAGGATCTGGAACGGATCATTGATCTGTTTGAGTCTATTGGATAAAAGGGGAATCATATGAGTACTATTTTTGAAAATATAGGAATTGATCCCGGCATTATCATTATTATACTTTTAATTATTGTGATTGTTTTAATTGGAAGTATGATAAGCTATAGTTTAAGACTGAGCAGGCTGGAGAGAAAATATAAGATGTTTATGAAGGGCAGTGATGCACAGTCACTGGAGAAAACCTTTATGAGAAAATTTGCGCAGATTGACCGTCTCTATGAGGCAAAAGAAAATCATGAGCAGACAATAAAATCCATTGTCAAAAACTTTAGAGTCATCTTCAGCAAATATGGAGTAGAAAAATATGATGCTTTTGATGATGTAGGAGGCAAACTCAGTTTTGCTCTGGCTCTTCTTGATAAAGAAAATACAGGTTTGATTTTAAATGCGGTTCACAGCCGCGATAATTGCTTCCTTTATCTGAAAGAAATTGTAAAAGGTGAATCCTATGTAATGCTCAGTCAGGAAGAAGTGGAAGCTTTAAGAAAAGCCGTGAATTTTGGACTGGGAGAACTGGAAGAGGACGAAACTGACAAATTAAATTAAAAGTAATATTTTGAGGAGGAAAACTATGTTAGATATTAAGTTTGTAAGAGAAAATCCGGAGATTGTAAAGCAGAATATAAAGAATAAATTCCAGGATAGTAAGCTGGAACTGGTAGATAAGGTACTGGAACTGGATAAAGAAAACAGAGCCATCAAGCAGGAGGTTGAGGCATTAAGAGCTGAAAGAAATAAAATTTCCAAGCAGATTGGCGCTCTGATGGGACAGGGAAAGCGCGAAGAGGCAGAGGAAATTAAAAAGCAGGTGGCTGCTTCCGGAGCGCGTATTGATGAACTTTCTGCAAGAGAAAAAGAAGTAGAAGAGGAACTTCTGAAAGATATGATGGTAATTCCGAATATCATTGATCCAACAGTACCTATTGGAAAAGACGACAGCGAAAATGTTGAGGTTGAAAAATTCGGAGAGCCGGTTGTTCCTGATTTTGAAGTTCCATATCACACAGAAATTATGGAAAACTTTGACGGAATTGATCTGGACAGTGCAAGAAGAGTTGCGGGAAATGGTTTCTATTATCTGATGGGAGATATTGCCAGACTCCATTCAGCAGTAATTTCCTATGCCCGTGATTTTATGATCAACAGAGGATTTACCTACTGTGTGCCGCCTTTCATGATCCGCAGCAATGTAGTAACAGGGGTAATGAGCTTTGCGGAAATGGATGCCATGATGTATAAGATAGAGGGTGAAGACCTTTATCTGATTGGAACAAGTGAGCATTCTATGATTGGTAAATTTATTGATCAGATCATTCCGGAACAGGAGCTTCCAAAAACACTTACCAGCTATTCTCCATGCTTCCGTAAAGAAAAAGGAGCTCATGGTCTTGAGGAAAGAGGCGTTTATCGTATCCACCAGTTTGAGAAGCAGGAAATGATTGTTGTTTGCAAACCGGAAGACAGTAAAATGTGGTTTGATAAATTATGGCAGAATACAGTTGATCTGTTCCGTTCTCTGGATATTCCGGTTCGTACACTGGAATGCTGCTCCGGCGATCTGGCTGATCTGAAAGTGAAATCCATAGACGTAGAAGCATGGTCTCCAAGACAGAAAAAATATTTTGAAGTAGGAAGCTGCTCCAATCTTGGAGACGCTCAGGCGCGTCGCCTGAAGATTCGTGTTAACGGCGAAGATGGAAAGAAATATCTTGCTCATACATTAAATAATACAGTAGTAGCACCGCCGAGAATGCTGATTGCTTTCCTTGAAAACAATCTGAATGCAGATGGATCTGTAAACATTCCGGAAGCACTTCAGCCATATATGGGCGGTATGAAAAAGATTGAGAAAAAGACCCGTGCATAAAACGGGTATGGAGGTGTTTTTGTGCACAGTTATCTGAGAGCGGTTGGTTTTTCAAAGGTCAGAAGCAGGGAAGAGATAAAAGAAATTATCGGAGATACTGTAAGAAACTATGATGAAAAAATAGCTGTTGAGGATCATCCGGAGGGTATTTTTACAGAATTTTCAAAGAATTATGGATGTGATTGCGGCATTACAGTGTGTGGTCAGTATGACGAATATAATCGTTTTCATGTGGATTACTATTTCCCGTTTTTCAGAGGAACCGGAATTACCACCCAGGAACAGGTAACTGTGGAAAGACATCTGGACAGAGAGTCATTTGCAGGAGCCTGCGATGATTTGAGAATAGGAATTACCCTGATTTTTTATCTTCAAAATGCTGCAGAATATATGCAGGAAAAGGGGAAGGAGAGTTCTGCCGTACAGCCGGTGACCTTAAGCGGACTTGCCAAAGAAGGAAGGGTTCTACTTCCTGCAATAAAAGATAAGGAAGCAGTCAAAGTGGAAAAAGAGGTTGCCAAGAACAGAAGTAATCTGATTGCAGCTGCCAGAGATGGAGATGAAGAAGCAATGGAGAGTCTTACAATGGAGGATATGGATACATATTCCATGATCTCTCAGAGAATTGCAACTGAGGATCTTTTTTCCATAGTAGAATCCTATTTTATGCCTCATGGAATTCAATGTGACCAGTACAGTATTTTAGGAGAAATTCTGGATGTTCATACATTCAAAAATATTTTGACAGGTGAAGAAATTGTACAGATGACTGTCGAATGCAATAATATGCAGTTTGATGTATGCATCAACAGAGAAGACCTTTTAGGTGAACCAGCTGTGGGAAGAAGACTGAAAGCAGATATCTGGCTTCAGGGACAATTGCATTTTTAGAACAGGTGTTGTAGGCAATCCACGTCTGGTTATGGCATTTTGGCATATATGTCAAAACATCTTGTGGGATAGTGCCGTGTGAACAGTTACAGTAATATTTCTAAATTCCTGAAAAATTAATTATACTCTTGTAATTTGGAACAGGATATAGTACAATTTCAATTGGACAATAAAGTATATCAGATGGTGTGAGTGCCATCTGATATACAGAAAAAGAAAAATTATCAGATTAACGTTTCATAGGGTATTTACTGGGAAAGTCATAACATAATACTGAGTCCTGTTAGTTAAATGGATATAACGGGGTCCTCCTAAGGGGGGAGCTGTACTGAGAACTATTGAAAATTATTCAGGTGTCGATGGCAATTTGGTACTGAGAAATTTGATTAGAAAAGCCAAGTGCTGCAGAGGACGCAAATAGCATTTTCGCCGAAAAAATATCGGCTGAAAATAAAAAAAATCGGTCACCGATCCGGGTGATCAAAAAGGCTGAAAAACCTTGATTTTAAGCCAAAAATCGTATGTCGGCATAGCTCAGCTGGATAGAGCACTCGCCTCCTAAGGAGGAACCAAGGTTATCACTTCCTGAAAAAACTTTTGGGTTCAAATCTAGTTAAGAAGAGTAAAAATTGACACGAAGGTATTACCCTAAAAGGGGAGTGCTTTGATGTCACCAACATGAAAAGTAATAGTAATTAACAGCTTGAAAAAAGCTGATAATTAAATAAAGGTTGCCATTACCAAAAAGCCGGAAAACCGCGTGTTTTCAAGGGAAAATGGCATTTTGTCTCGTTAGTTAAATGGATATAACATGGTCCTCCTAAGACTAAATTATAGGTTCGATTCCTATACGAGACGGCCAGTCAAAAGCGTTCGATTGTTAGCAGAAATGCAAATAATGGGGCGCTTTTTTGATTAGAAAAATGCATGAAATTATTGCTTTGAGGATGATTTCCAGCTAACACAATGAAATAATTGTTAGCTGGCAGCTAATAAAAAACAGTATTTTGCAAACATATCGAATCAGGGATACTGCTAACATTTGGGGAAGTACTTGTTGTCACCACTGATTTAGGAATGTAAAATACAGTAGTTCAAAGGAAAAATCCTTTGCAGAATATAATTTGCAAACATATATTAGCTGAAACAATGGAGAAATATATTAGCTGTAGCTAATAGAAAACGAGATGCTCGTTTGGAACTGATTTCAAAAATAATCGGATCCAGACGAGCATTTTTTAGTCTGACCGAAGAAGGAGGAAATGATGACTGAAGTAACGAAAGAATTTATCCAGAAGAATGAAGATGAGAAGATCATTGAAATTGAGATTGAAAGACTTCGTTCATTTAAAAATCATCCTTTTCAAGTGAAAGATGATAATGAGATGCATTTATTAAAAGAAAGTATTGAGAAGTATGGAATTCTCACTCCGTTGATTGTCAGACCTGTGCCGGATGGAGTTTACGAGATTATAGCGGGACACAGAAGAAGACATGCTGCTGAGTTACTGGGATATCGAAAAGTACCGGTAATAATTCGTGTAATGAATGAAGATGAAGCTATTTTGAATATGGTAGATTCCAATCTGCACAGAGAAAAAATCAGTTTTAGTGAAAAGGCTTTTGCTTACAAAATGAAAAATGATGTACTGAAAAGAAAATCAGGTAGGAAAAAAGGCCAAATTGACCACAAAACAAAAAAGAAGAGAACAGTAGAGTTGATTAGTGAAGAATGCGGTGATAGTCCGAAGCAGGTACAACGGTATATTTCATTAACGCGGCTGATACCGGAGTTTTTACAGAAATTGGATGATGAATTGATATCTTTTAATCCGGCAGTTGAAATTTCAGCGTTGAAGAAAGAGGAGCAAAAACAATTGTTGGAAGCTATGGATTATGCTCAGGCCGTTCCATCTTTATCACAGGCACAACGAATTAAAAAGTTAAGTAAAGAAAACCAACTTACATTAGAGAAGATGCAGGAAATTATGAGTGAGATAAAAAAAGGTGAGATCACGAGAGTTGCTTTTACAAATGAGCAGCTTCACAAATATTTCCCAAGCAGATACACACCCGCCATGATGAAACGAGAAATTATAGCATTATTGAAAATCTGGCAGAATGAAAATTGGGAGAAATAAATGGAGGAAAACAGTATGTGTAAAGTTATTTCAGTAGCAAACCAGAAGGGCGGAGTTGCAAAAAGTACGACAACCCTAAATCTTGGAGTTGGATTAGTGAAACAGGGAAAGAGAGTTTTATTGATCGATGCGGATCCACAGGGAAGTTTAACTGCAAGTCTTGGATATGTAGAACCGGATGATATTGGAACTACACTTGCAACTATTATGATGAATATTATCAATGACGAGGAAATTGGAGAAGAAGAAGGAATTTTACATCATAAGGAACAGATCGATCTCCTACCGGCCAATATTGAGTTATCTGCTCTGGAAGTAACCATGAGTAATGTGATGAGCAGAGAGCGGATCATGAAGGAATATATTGATACGATGCGATCACGATACGATTATATTTTAATTGATTGTATGCCGAGTTTAGGCATGATGACCATCAATGCCTTAGTAGCTTCTGATACGGTTCTGATACCTGTACAAGCTGCATATCTGCCGGTTAAAGGACTTCAACAGTTGATCAGGACTATTTCTATGGTAAAGAAGAGATTGAACCGGAAGCTAACGATACATGGAATTCTTTTGACAATGGTGGATTTCCGTACTAATTACGCCAAAGATATTGCTTCCAGAGTGAGAGAAACTTATGGATCTAAGATTTCTATCTTTGAAAATGTCATTCCACTGTCAGTTAAGGTAGCTGAAGCAAGTGCGGAAGGAAAAAGTATTTATTGTCATTGTCCAAATGGAAAAGTATCTATGGCTTATGAAAATCTGACGCAGGAGGTTTTGGAAAATGAAAAGTAGAAGCGGAGAAAAAATCAAATTGACAAGCATTGATGAATTGCTGGGAGTAGTCAATGAAGAGTCTGCAATGGAAATAGAAATCAACAGAATACATGCGTTTAAAGATCATCCTTTCAAAGTATTGGATGATGAAAAGATGGCAGATTTAGTAGAGAGTGTAAAGACTTACGGGGTATTGACACCGGTTTTGTTACGGTCTGATGGCGAAAATGGATATGAGATGATCTCAGGTCATCGAAGGATGCACGCAGCAGCTATAGCTGGCTTGGCAACAATTCCTGCAATTGTAAGAGAATTATCCGATGATGATGCGGTCATTGCTATGGTAGATGCTAATATTCAACGCGAAGAGTTACTCCCGAGTGAAAAAGCATTTGCTTATAAGATGAAACTGGATGCGATGAAGAGACAAGCTGGAAGACCGTCTCAGAAGAATTCTGGTCAAAATGACCAGAATTTTGGAAAGGTATCACGTGATGTTTTGGCGGAAGAAGTTGGAGAAAGTTCAAAACAAATTCAGCGCTACATTCGCCTTACAGAATTGATTCCAGAATTATTGGATATGGTAGATGCAAAGAAGTTGAATTTTACCATTGCCGTTGATATTTCCTACATTGATAAGGAAATGCAGAAATGGATCTACGAGTATATCCGGGATACAGGATTTATCAAACCAAAGCAGATTACAGCTTTGAGAAAACAGTTGGAAGAAGGAACTGTGAATCAAGGATTTATGATCTCGATTTTCAATAGCTGCATAGCAGTAAAAGCACCGGAGAGAAAAGTGGTGTTATCAGGAAAGAAGCTCACAAAGTATTTTCCGGAAGATTATTCGGAAACGGATATGGAAAAGGTGATTGAGGCATTACTGGAACAATGGAAAAGAGAACAGGAATAAGGGTTGTCAAAATAAGACAACCCGAAGAAAGAAGAGATACAGAAGTTTAAAAAAAGGACTTCTATGAGAGAAAGGAAGGGAGGAAGATACATGGACAAAAAAATGAATTTTAAATATTTTTATGGAACAGAAGCAGACCAGTTTAGTTTTTACAGAATACCCAAAGCGTTATTTACCAATGACTGTTTTAAGGATCTTTCCTGTGATGCGAAGATCTTATACGGTTTGATGCTGGACAGAATGTCTTTATCCATTAAGAATCAGTGGTTTGATGAAGAAAATCGGGCATATATCTATTTTTCCATTGAAGATATCATGGAATTATTGAATTGTGGCAGAAATAAAGCGGTGAAATCTCTTCAGGAGCTGGATGATGAAAAAGGGATAGGTTTGATTGAAAAGCGCAGACAGGGCTTTGGAAAGGTTACGATCATCTATGTAAAATCATTTGTTCAGGAGGAATGTGAGGAACAGAAAAAAGAAAAATCAAAGATGGTGAAGTTTATAAATCAAACTTCTGTAGAGGAAGAAGAGACAGAAGAAGTTTACATTTCAAACTTCAAGAAGTCCCAAAAACAAACTTCAAGAAGTCCCGAAAATAAACTTCAAGAAGTTTACATTTCAAACTCTAATAATACTAATATTAACAATACTAATCTTAGTGAGAATAAATCTAATCATATCGTATCTGCAGATGGGATAGGATCCGAAGAGGATGAGATGGAAACGTTACATGCGTATCAATCTCTGATCAAAGACAATCTGGATTATGATTCTTTGTTAGTGAGTCATCCTCATGACAAAAATCAGATTGATGAAATCGTGGATCTGATCGTAGAGACTGTTATGTGTAAGAGTGATAAAGTACTGATTGCAAGCAACTGGTATTCAGGAGCCTTGGTAAGAGGAAAATTCATGAAGCTGGATTATTCCCATGTAGAGTATGTGCTGCATTGTCTGGAAGGAAATACGAGTAAAATCAAGAATATCAAGAAATATTTACTTGCGGCATTGTTCAATGCACCTTCAACAATCAGTGGATATTACCGGGCAGAAGTAAATCATGACATGCCGTGGCTGGCAAGATAGGAGGACAGATATGGGTATTTTAAAAGTGGCAGGAAAAGTGTTATTGATTCCATTGTGGTTTATCATTTCGATCATAGGTGCCGGAGTGAAGCTATTAGTACATATGGTGGCAATCGCAAAAAAGATATTGGGATTGGGAATTATGGCGTTGTTCATTGGAACAGTAATCTGTTATCAAGACTGGCTACAGGCAGCTTTTCTGGTTTGTATGGGAGGTGTTCTGATCTTTATCTTATTTGCTGGAGAATTTATAGATATTGTAATCGACTTACTTAGAGAAAAAATATGTACATTGATTTTAGGTTAAGAAAAGATGACAGTTAAAGTAGCCTTAGTGATTTCAGATAAAAATTATAGAGCCTCTCCTTCAGGGAAAGGCTCTATAAGAAAAGTCCAAACTGAGATTTGTTACAATTTCCACCAAATTGTCTTATCCCTAAAGTATTCAATAAAACCGTTTCTTTGCAAAACACGTTGAGAGGAAAAATTGTCTATTTCTGTTTCTGCAATAATATGTTTTACACTTGCTTGCTTTTTCCCCCATGTGCAAAATGCTTCAACAGCTTCTGTCATATACCCGAAATGTTCATGTTTTTTTCCCAAACCATACCCAATCTCAACTTCTCTATTCTCATTCGGGATATTTTTAAAATCAATCATACCAACTGCAATATTATCATCTTTTTTGACAATCAGCCAAAATGTCAGCCACAAATACACATCGCTATTTGCTTCGATTTTTAAACTCTGCTCATAAAGAATGTTTTTGAAAATCCCCTCTATTTTCTCGCCCTGATATGAACAGTTTAGCCTTTTCTCAAATTCCGGAATATTATCCACTAACATTTCAAGCTGTTCTTGTGTAAGAACGATGATTTTCAATCGTTTTGTTTCAATCACCATTCCCAAAAATCCCCTCTCAAATTCAAGTTTGTTACTCACCAGAAAATTTATAACAGTCTGGAAAAGTTGTTTGGTTTATTAACTTTTTAGCTTTACCAATATGTATTCCTCTCACAACAATAAACGGTAATGAATTTACTTCCTTTAATAGAATACCTGTTGATATTGACAATGCAAAAATTTTTTTCATTTCCATTAGAAATTTTAGCTTATCGTCAGGAATATTGATAATTGAGATATTTCCCCATTCAGCGGGTTTTTCTTCTAACATTTCACAACCATTTTCTATCCATAATACAAAGTTAAACCACTCATCCGGTTCAGCTGTACCTATTGCACCAGCATCAAGAAAACCACATACACAAGCATCTTTCTCAGCCTTGATAACCAATTCTCTATCACCATTATCATTTCCTATACTTAAATAATTCGGAGCATATTTTGCAAATTCATTTACCTTGTACATTTCAACAATACTATCCGTATCGTATAACACACATAAATTGAGAACCATTCCATTAGTTTCTCTTAAAAATTGCTTATATACTTCTGGAAGATCTCCTAAAATATTATTTTCAGAAAAGTTAATCTCATTTTCTGTTGCAGGAGAATTCTTTTGAAATGAAAAGACCTTACTTAAATCCACTTATAATAACCCCTCTACAACTCCAATTTGTCGTTTTCTTTCAGTATATCATAATTATAATCTTTCGGGCAGATAAAAGACTTTTATTTCTACGGAATTGTTTTCAAAATCCATTTCTACATAATAATCCCGGATGAAAATTGATCGGTAATAATCTTGTAAGGAATAAATATCAAGAGTTTTAAAATCGACCAAACACAGCGGGATTGGTTCTTTCTTTTCATTTTCATATTTCCAATATTCTAAGGAAGCAGCAACTTTATCAAGGCAACTTTGGCAGAGATGATCTGTTAGATTTCTTTTGTTTAATTTGTAGTTTTCCGGTAACGTGATATCTATCTCAGCCATTCTGCGGGAAACATCTCCATGAGAGGAATAGGTGATTTCGCCTGTGTTTCCGAAAAGGATATTTGAACCGGTTTTATTTGGTATTTCATTTCCGTTTTCATCATATGCTTTTAGTTGGAAATCTAAGACGTACCAGTCATTGAGGGAAATCAGTCCAACCGTATCAAATTTTCGATAATAGTCCATGGTGCTAGAATATAAATAGTACAAGTCAAAATGAGAATTCCTTATAAGAAAAATCATGGTACAATGTAGGTACCGCACTGAAGGAGGATCTCATTATGGCAAAGCACTATGACAAACAATTTAAGCTGGATGCAGTCCAGTATTATCATGATCACAAGAACTTAGGACTGCAAGGCTGTGCTACAAACTTAGGAATCAGTCAGCAGACATTATCACGCTGGCAGAAAGAACTGCGTGAAACAGGTGATATTGAAAGCCGTGGTTCCGGTAACTATGCTTCTGATGAAGCAAAAGAAATCGCACGATTAAAACGAGAATTACGAGATGCACAGGATGCCCTTGAAGTATTAAAAAAAGCAATCAACATTCTGGGAAAATGACGGAAGCCATTTATCTCGAAGTTAAGGAGATGGCAGAAACTGCCCATAAGGCAAAACGCCGGGTTTCTGTCTCCGGAATGTTGAAACATCTTGGCGTTTCTCGTTCTGGTTATCATGCATGGCTAAAACGTGTTCCTTCTAATACAGAAAAAAGACGTGAAGCCGTAAAAGCTAAAATTCAGGATATTTACGATGAATCAAAACAGAATTATGGTGCCCCTAAAATCACCAAAGAATTACGTAAATCAGGAGAAATCATCTCTGAACGTACCGTTGGTAAGTATATGAAGCAAATGGGCATCAAAGCTCAATGGGTCAAGCCATGGACCATCACAACCAAAGATTCTGACTTCAGCAGCGAATTAAAAAATATCCTTGATGAACAGTTTAACCCAGAACGACCAAATGCTGTTTGGTGTTCTGATATTACTTATATCTGGACGATAGACGGATTTGTTTATCTGACCAGTATTATGGACTTATATTCCAGAAAAATCATTGCCTGGACACTTTCTAAAACATTAGAAGTATCCTGCGTGATTGAAACAATAAAAAAAGCAAAAGCAAGACGCAATATCGATGAGCCTTTGATTCTACATTCAGATCGTGGCAGCCAGTATGTATCAAAAGAATACAAACGTGTAACCGCAACCATGCAGTGTAGTTATTCTAAAAAGGCATATCCATGGGATAACGCATGTATTGAGTCGTTCCATTCCCTGATTAAGAGAGAATGGCTGAATCGGTTTAAGATTCGAGATTATGAGCATGCATATCGTTTGATTTTCGAGTAATAGAATTATTCGAAAATACTGGAATTACATACTGGTTGGATGGCGGATGGGGTGTAGATATTTTAGCTGGTAAACAAACAAGAATTCATAGAGATATAGATATAAATTTTGATGCTCAACATACGGAAAAATTGTTAAATGTGCTTTTGAATCTGGGCTATAAAATTGATACAGACTGGAAACCGGTTAGAATAGAGTTATATAGTGATGAACTTGGTTACTTAGACATTCACCCGTTCGTTTTAAATGAGGACGGAACTTCAAAACAAGCTGATTTAGAGGGTGGATGGTATGAGTTTGAAAAAGATTACTTTGGTAGTGTTTTTTTTGAAGGCAAAACAATTCCTTGTATATCTTTAAAAGGCCAAAAAGTTTTCCATTCAGGTTATGAATTAAGAGATAAAGATAAGCATGATATTTCAATTCTTGAAAGTATATCAAAATAACATCGCTGTAATTTCTAAGATAAATTGCAGTTTGTAGAACTGAAAAATATGAATTTGATGCAATAATGGGAGATGTTAATTTGCGTTGCTTGTGGCAATGGTTGTTTTGATATTTAATGATTGTATCAAAACAAAGGAGGCACAGGGTATGTTAAACGAGAATATTAGAAATTTGCGAAAATCAAAAGGACTTTCGCAAGAAGAACTAGCTATCAGGTTAAACGTAGTAAGGCAAACAATATCCAAATGGGAAAAAGGATTATCCGTTCCTGATTCAAGTATGATTATTTCATTAGCAGAGGAATTAGATACATCTGTAAGCACCTTACTTGGGGAAACTGTACAGGAAGAATGTTTGGATAAAGAAAATATGAAGAGCATTTCAGAGAAGCTTGAAGTTATCAATCTTCAACTTGCTAAAAGAAGTTCTATGAGAATTCATACAGTCCGTTATTTGCTTATTTCATTATGTGCAATTATTACAATAATTTTTATTGCTTTTGCTGCTATGAATGGTGAATATTTGACTTGGGATTTTAATGATCCAGAGTTGGCAATCGTAGGTACTCTATTACATGGTTTTGAGTTTTTATTTATCAGATTGGCCCCATTTCTTCTTACGGGATCAATCATTGGAATTGTATTCACATATAAAAAACGATAAATCAAATTTCATAAGAAAAACAGAATAAAAAGCGTTAGAGCATGTAGATATCCATCTATGTGCTCTTTTTTTGCGTTTTTTTAAGAAAAGGTCCTGATGATCAGGCAGAAAGGAGAAAAAAGTGAAGATAAAAATAAGATCACCTTGCAAATAAAACAGGTAAAAAAAGAGGTCTGAATAATAGGGAAAGGAGAGAGGAAACGCTGACAGACCATAGAAACAGCGTTTATTCAGAAAAGAATATGGGATTTTTCGGAAGTGCAATTACAATCTTACAGACATTAGTCGTAGCGATTGGTGCAGGTCTTGGTGTCTGGGGAGTTATCAACCTGATGGAAGGTTACGGAAATGATAATCCGGGCGCAAAATCACAGGGAATTAAGCAGCTTATGAGTGGCGGTGGTGTGATCCTGATCGGTACACAGTTGATTCCGCTTTTGAGTGGATTATTTGGTTAAAGGAAAGGAGTAGAGATCCATGTTCAATCAAATTTTTGATGCGATTGAGGAATGGATGAGGGAACTTCTAACAGGTATGATCAGTTCTAACCTGGACCGTATGTTTACGGATGTCAATCAGAAGACAAGTGAGATTGCGGGCCAGGTTGGACAGACGCCACAAGGATGGAATGGCAGTATCTTTAGTATGATCGAAGGACTGTCAAATTCAGTCATCATGCCGATTGCAGGTATCATCATAACATTTGTACTGTGTTATGAACTGATCTCCATGCTGACAGAGCGAAATAATATGCATGATATTGATACATGGATGTTCTTTAAGTATTTTGTAAAAATGTGGATTGCCGTTTATCTGGTAAGCAATACGTTTACCATTACGATGGCGGTCTTTGATGTAGGACAAAACGTCGTAAACTCGGCGGCAGGGCTGGTTTCAGGAGATACATCCATTGATATCAGCTCTGCGATCACAGATTTATCTGCTACATTAGAAAGCATGGAGATCGGAGAACTTGTGATATTGGCATTGGAAACTTTGATCGTAAGTTTCTGTATGAAGATCATGTCTGTACTCATTACGGTTATCTTGTATGTCCGTATGATAGAAATTTACCTTTATACCTCAGTTGCACCGATCCCATTCGCAACGATGAGCAACAGAGAGTGGGGACAGATCGGAACGAATTATTTCAGAGGACTCTTTGCCCTGGCATTCCAGGCATTTCTGATGATGGTATGTGTTGCTATTTATGCAGTATTAGTGGCCGGCATCCAGTTTTCAGATAATCTGAGTTCCTCATTATTTGGTGTAATGGCATATACGGTGATCTTATGTTTCAGTCTGTTCAAGACAGGATCACTTAGTAAGTCAATCTTTAATGCACATTAAAAAGAAAGGAAGTGAAACACATGGCGTATGTGAGTGTGCCGAAAGATTTAACGAAGGTAAAAAATAAAGTGGCATTTAATCTTACGAAAAGGCAATTGATCTGTATTGGCATTGGAGCAGCTATGGGAATTCCCTGTTATTTTCTCTTTAGAAATGCTCTTGGAATCAATAATGCTGCAGTCCTTATGGTACTTATGATGCTGCCGGCCTTTTTGTTTGCCATGTATGAGAAAGATGGAATGCATCTGGAAGACGTATTGATGCATGTGATCCGGGTGAAATTTATCCGGCCATCTGTCAGAAAATATGAAACTGAAAACTATTATGAATCGGATCCAGATGGAGAAGATCAGAAAACGATGAGAAAGGAAGAAAGGAAAGGGGGAAATAGTGGTGGTAAGAAAAAGAAAAAAGGCCGCAAATAAAAAGAAGAATGGAAAAAAAGATGTAAAGAAACTTACCGTTCAACAGACCATTGCCTACAAAGAAATGGGAAGGGATGGTATTTGCAGGGTGCAGGGAAATGTCTATTCCAAATGTATCCGGTTTTACGATATCAACTACCAGTTGGCGCAGAATGAAGACAAGAATGCGATCTTTGAAAACTGGTGTGATTTCCTGAACTATTTTGACAGCAGCATACATTTTCAGCTCAGTTTTATCAATCATAAGAGCAGCATGAAGGAGTTTGAGCAGGTGATCAAGATCAGTCCACAGGGAGATGCTTATGATGATATCCGTATGGAATATGCCAATATGCTGAAAAAACAGCTTGCAAGAGGAAACAATGGTTTGGTGAAAACGAAATACATCACCTTTTCCATTGAAGCGGAAAATATCCGGGAAGCAAAACCGAAGCTGGAGCGTATCGAATCCGATATCCTAAATAACTTTAAGATCCTTGGTGTGATGGCGTATCCTCTGAATGGGGAAGAACGATTACGGATTTTGTATGAAACCTTTAATCCGGATTCTACGGTGGATTTCCAGTTTGATTATGGTTCTATGATTAAAACTGGTTTAAACACAAAAGATTATGTAGCGCCTACCAGTTTTGTCTTTAAGGAAGGGAAGACCTTCCAGATGGGAAATACGATGGGGGCGGTTTCTTATTTACAGATTCTGGCTCCGGAGCTGACAGACAAGATGCTGGCAGAGTTTTTGGATATTGATAAGGACTTGATCGTAAATCTGCATATTCAGTCTGTGGATCAGATGAAAGCGATCAAGCTGGTAAAAAGTAAAGTAACGGATATCAACAGAATGAAAATTGAAGAGCAGAAAAAAGCAGTAAGAGCAGGGTACGATATGGATATCATTCCGTCGGATCTGAATACCTATGGAGGGGAAGCAAAACGGCTTTTGGAAGATCTGCAGTCACGAAATGAGCGTATGTTCCTTGTAACAGCGCTCTTTTTAAATACCGCAAAAAGCAAGCAGGAATTGGATAATGCGATCTTTCAGACAGCCGGTATCGCACAGAAATATAATTGTATGTTAAAGCGTCTGGATTATCAGCAGGAAGAAGGCTTGATGAGCAGCCTTCCCCTTGGGGTTAGCCATATTCCGATAAAAAGAGCGCTGACAACGACCAGTACAGCGATTTTTGTACCATTTACCACACAGGAATTATTTATGGGCGGCGATTCTTTGTATTATGGACTGAACGCTACCAGCAATAATCTGATTATGGTAGATAGAAAGAAGTCGAAAAACCCTAATGGCCTGATCCTCGGTACACCCGGTTCAGGAAAATCCTTTGCAGCAAAAAGGGAAATGACGAATGTATTTTTTACAACCAATGATGACATTATCATTGGAGATCCGGAAGGTGAGTATTATCCGTTGGTCCATGCTTTGGGAGGACAGGTCATCCATATTTCCCCAAACAGTAAGGATTACATCAATCCGATGGATATCAACATGAATTATTCTGAGGATGATAATCCGCTGGGAGTAAAATCTGACTTTATTTTATCCCTTTGTGAATTGATCATGGGAAGCCGGGATGGAATTGAAGCAGAAGAAAAGTCTGTCATTGACCGATGCCTTCCGCTTGTATATCAGAACTATTTTTCTGATCCGAAACCGGAAAATATGCCGATCCTTGGAGATCTGTATGATTGTCTCCGCAAACAGAAAGAACCCCAGGCACAGAGGATTGCCACAGCTCTGGAAATCTATGTCAACGGATCTTTGAAGGTGTTCAATCACCAGACCAACGTAGAACTGAATAACAGGATTGTCTGTTTTGATATCAAGGAGCTTGGAAAGCAGTTGAAAAAGCTTGGAATGCTCATCATACAGGATCAGGTATGGAACCGGGTGACTGTCAACCGAGGCGTGAAGTCTACTTGGTACTATATCGATGAATTCCATCTTCTTCTGAAAGAAGAGCAGACCGCATCTTATTCGGTGGAGATCTTCAAGAGATTTAGGAAGTGGCAGGGCATTCCGACAGGAATCACGCAGAATATAAAGGACCTTCTTGCTAGCCGGGAGATTGAAAATATTTTGGACAATAGTGATTTTATTTTGATGTTAAATCAGGCTGCAGGTGACCGGCAGATCCTGGCAAAACAATTAAATATCTCACCGTATCAGTTGTCTTATGTTACGAATTCCGGGGAAGGAGAAGGACTTCTCTTTTATGGGACAACGATCATTCCGTTTAAGGATAAGTTTGATAAGTCCCTGAAGTTATATTCTCTGATGACAACAAAGCCGGAAGAAGTGGAACAAAGAGAAAAGGAAGGAGGCGGAAATCTTGGCAGGGAAAGAACTGAAAGGAAGAGAGAAAGTTGTAAGTAAAATGACAAGAGACGGTCTGACGGAAGAAAATCTGGCAGATGGTTCCGTAAAAGATATCAGCCATAAAAGCCGGGGCAGACCGCCGGAAATGAAACAGGACTTTGTTTTTGACCGGGAAAAGAAGAAAGCCCAGCAGTCGGATGGACAAGGAGAGGAACGGAATCTGCAAAAAAAGCAGATCCGAAAATCCTCTTTGCGAAAAGAAGCAATATCTGAAGAACCTATTTTAGAAGAATCTGTGTTAGATGGAGAAGGAACTGGAGAGAAAAACGTTTTTGGAGAATCCCCCAAATACAAGAAAAAGTTTCGGGAACATGCACAGATACCGGAAGATGACTCCTTGACAGGACAGAAGAAAAAGATCCGGAAAAAGCAGATCCAAAAACAGATGAGAAAAGAGCAGACAAAATCCGGAAGATTATCCTTTGATGATGAGGAAAATCAGATGGTAAAAGGCCCGGGGATGAAACCGGGCAGGACCATTGGAAGGTATGCGGTAAGAGATGCAGTTTCAAAAGGGGTATCGGATCCAGAAGAAGAGGAACAGGATGTTGCAACGGAAACGGTTCAGTTTGCAGAAAGAGGGACCGAAACAGCAATAAGAGGTCTGCGCTATGCACAGCATCGGAGCCAGCGTGCAGATGTAAAGGCAAACCGGAGAGGATATCATCTGGATGAAACCGGAGAAAAGTTAAAATTTGGTATGAGTGACAGCATGGGGAAAGCAGGGGCGGAGGAAACGGCCAAAAAGTCGGAAGAGAAGAAAAGGGTTTTGAACCGCTTTTTCCAGAGAAAACGATATAAGGATGCCTATCGGGCTGCCAGAACAGGAAAATCTGCAGGCAGTGCAGGCGGGGCGGCAACTGTTGCCGGCGTTGAGAATATAACCGTGAAAGCGAAGATCGCATTAAAAGAGATTGTGAAGCGGAATCGGGCTGTATTTTTCGGCGCCGGTATTTTTGTGCTTTTATTTCTGATCGTGGCAGTATCTTTGGGAAGCTGCAGCGCTTCCATACAAGGGGGAGGCTCTGTGATCGAGATCACCACATATCCGGGAACAGATGAAGATATCTATGCAGCTGAGAACTACTATGTTTCTTTGGAAATAGCTTTGAACCAGCAGATCAATGAGATGGAAACCACTCATCCGGACTATGACGAATACCAGTACAACGTAGGCGAGATCGCTCATAATCCGTATCATCTGATCTCCTATCTGACAGCAAAATATGGGGATTGGAAATTTGAAGACATCAAGGATGAATTACAGGCTTTATTTGAAGCACAGTACAGCTTGGATACAGAAAGCAAAACAGAAACCGTGACAGAAACGAAGACAGTACGGGTAGGGGAATCCTTAGGGAACGTAGTTACCAGCGGTTACTGTAATTGTTCGATCTGTTGCGGGCAATGGTCAGGCGGTCCTACAGCGAGTGGCGTTTATCCAACCGCAAACCATACGATCGCGGTAGATGCTTCTGATCCATTTGTTCCGATGGGAACAAAGATTGTGATGAATGGCGTGGAATATACCGTAGAGGATACGGGAGCCTTTGCAAGATATGGAGTGCAGTTCGATGTTTACTATGATAATCATAGCGCAGCATCCGCACATGGTCATAAGACCTGGGAAGCGTTTATTGCGGATAGTAACGGAAGCAATGAAGTGACAGTAACGAATACGACAACGAAGAAGATCTTGTATGTGACATTAGGGAATACGGGATTTGATGCAGTCGCAAGAGCTAATCTGAATGAAGAACAGATGATCCTATACAATGCTTTGAATACCACCTATGGAAACAGAAATTACTTGTGGGATATAGGAAATATCTCCACAGGCTCCGGTTCGGACGGAATGAGTTATGAGATACCGCCGGAAGCATTACAAGATGAAGAATTTGCCCGGATGATCCGGGAAGCTGAGAAATATCTGGGAGTCCCGTATGTATGGGGAGGATATTCCCCTTCTGGATTTGACTGTTCCGGATTTGTATCCTATGTGATCAATCATTGTGGAAACGGATGGAACCTGGGAAGACAGACTGCAGAGGGATTGCGAAACAGTTGTACGTTTGTTTCTCCGGGCGATGCAAAGCCGGGAGATCTGATCTTTTTCCAGGGAACGTATAGTACGCCAGGAGCAAGCCATGTGGGTATCTATGTGGGAAATAACATGATGATCCATTGTGGAGATCCGATCCATTATTCCAATATCGGTACAGCATACTGGCAGCAACATTTTATGTGTTTTGGCAGATTGCCATAAGAAAAGGAGAGTGAAAGATTTGAATAAAAAAATCAAGAAATATATGGAGGAGATCCATAAGACAGAACAGAAGATCGCTGATCTTCAGCAGTATCTCAAAGGACTTCATGCTGCTTTAAAACAGGAAGAAGATAATGAGATGATCAAAAGCATCCGTGGAATGAAATTAGACAGTCATGCCCTGCATGATCTTCTGAATGGAATCCAGGAAGGAACCGTAAAATTTCAGGTCAGCCAGGAGTCTGAGGAAGAAGGAACAGGCTCCTTTGTATTTACAGAAAAGAAAGAGGAGGGACATCCGTATGGTGAAATGGAAAAAACTGAATAAGAAAGTGGCAGGAGTATTGTTAGGCGTTATGGTGCTTTTTTCTGCATCCACAACAGCCTTTGCATATGTGGATCCGTCGGCAGAGACGACAAATACAGAAGCGGCACAGACGGAGACGGTACAGAATAAAGAAACAGAAAAGCCGGCAGATGAGGGGGTTCTGCCGGAAAATAATAAAACAGAGAAGAAAGAAGATGCTTTTACAGAACCGGGAAATGGGGAAGTCCAGGATGATATCCAGAATGGATCCAGTAAAGAATTCCTTACGATCACAACAAAGAATAACAATACCTTTTATCTTGTGATTGACCGTAGTTCTACCTCCCAGAATGTATATCTGTTATCTCAGGTAGATGAAAATGATCTGAAGGAATTTGTGGATCAGGAAAAAGAGCCGGCAACTGTCACACCCACTCCGCAGGTAGTCATCGATGAAAATAAAACCGAAGAAACCGATAAAAAAGAAGAGATAGCAAAGCCAGAAAAAGAGAAGATGCCACAAGCGAATATGGGAGCAATGGCAGCAATCCTTATTCTTGCGTTAGGTGGAGTTGCAGCTTATTACTACTTCAAGATCTATAAGCCAAAGAAAGAGGAAGAAGATGATTTTGAAGAGGAAGGACTGGAAACAAGTGATGGCTTGGAAATCATCAATGAGGATGAATTTGAAGACCGGGAAGAAGAAAATGAATAAAAAATAAAAAAAATGAGTGGAACGCCCTGTATTTTTGGGGCGTTTCCTTTCGTTATATGAAGGAGGTAATAAGTTATGTATTTAGTAATTGCAGAAAAACCAAGCGTGTCCAAAGCGATTGCAGAAGTGATCGGGGCATCAAAAAAAGAAGAAGGGTATCTGGAAGGAAAGGGCTGCATTGTCAGTTGGTGTTTTGGCCATCTTGCAGAATATGTTTCACCGGATTCTTATGATGAAAGGTTCACCAGATGGCTGTATGAGGATCTTCCAATCATCCCAGAAGAATGGAAACTAGCAGTATCCAAAGATAAGAAAGAACAGTTCTATATTTTGAAAAAGCTGCTGAACCGCCCGGATATCGAGTTTGTGGTAAATGCCTGTGACGCCGGACGGGAAGGAGAACTTATCTTTAAGCATGTATATGATCTGTCCGGAAGTAAAAAGCCGGTCAAGAGATTATGGATCAGTTCATTGGAAAGTTCTTCGATCTTAGAAGGGATGGAACATCTGAAAGCTGGAGAAACCTATCATAATCTGGCAGAAGCGGCGGTTTGCCGGGCACAGGCAGACTGGCTTGTCGGTATGAATGCGACAAGAGCTTACACAACAAAATATTTTAAAAAGCTGACAGTAGGACGCGTGCAGACGCCGACACTTGCCATGCTTGTCGAAAGACAGAATCAGATTTCAGGTTTCAAAAAAGAAAAATATTTTAATGTAGTTTTGGATTTTGATGGACTGATCGCAGAGAAGAAGAAAATCTTCGATGTGGAAGAAGCAGAAAGAATGTGGAAAACCTGTCAGGGCAGTGATGCGATTGTGGAAAAGGTGGAGTCAAAGGAAAAGACGGTAAAACCGCCGAAACTGTATGACCTGACAACCCTACAGAGAGAGGCGAACCGTATCTATGGAATGACTGCTCAGCAGACATTAAATGCGGCGCAGAGCCTATATGAGCAGAAGCTGATCACTTATCCGCGTACAGACAGCCAGTATTTGACAAGTGATATGGAAGAAACAGCGAAACACGTGATCCGTAAGATCCATGAAAAATATCAATTGCTGGGACCGTTTGACCAGCCAAAAACACCGGAGGTAAAGAAGGTACTGAATGACAAGAAAGTATCGGATCATCATGCAATCATTCCTACGGTAGAACTTGCAGAATTTGACTTCTCTAAGCTAAGAGAATGGGAACAGAAGATTTTATTCCTGATCGCAGTACATACCGTAGAAGCAATGGAAGAAGATCATGTATTCATGGAGACAGAGGTGGAAGTACGATGTCAGGATGAAATATTTAAAGCAAAAGGAAAAGTGATCAAACAGATCGGTTGGAAACTGTATGAGGAATGCTTTAAGAATGAGGATGGACTTGCTATAGAAAACCCGGCGGATGCAGGGAAGGACCGCATTCCCAAAGTAGAAGTAAATCATAAGTTTTACAACGTATCCGCAGCAAAGACGGAACATTTTACAGCACCACCGAAACCGTATAGTGAGGATACCCTGCTTGCAGCTATGGAAACCGCTGGAAATAAAGAATTTGAGGAAGATACCGAGAAGAAAGGGCTGGGCACTCCGGCAACAAGAGCAGGAATCATAGAAAAACTGATCGCTTCCCAGTATGCGGTACGAAAAGGTAAACAGATCCTTCCGACAGAGGACGGAAAAGTATTGATCGATATCTTACCGGATTTCTTGAAGTCTGCCACCATGACAGCCGAATGGGAAAACCAACTGTTAGAGATGGAGCAGGGAAAGATGGCTCCTGGGCAGTTTATGACAGGTATCGAAAAACTGATTTCCATGATGTTAAATCATTGTGACTCCATTCCGGAAGAAGAGACACGAAGGTTCCAGAAAAAAGAGAGCGTGGGAACCTGTCCGGTCTGTGGCGGTCTGGTCTATGAAGGAAAGAAAAATTTCTATTGCGGCAACCGTGAATGTAATTTCTGTCTCTGGAAAGAAAACAAGTATTTACAGAGTATGGAAAAGGATATGGATGTCAGGATGGCTGCTGAGCTTCTGAAGAATGGAAGTGTTCATGTGAAGGATCTATATTCCAGAAAGAAAGATCTGTATTTTGAAGCAGATCTGCATATGGAAGTCGATGAAAACGGGAGAGTGACATTTTCGTTATCTTTCCCGAAAAGAAAAACAATGAAGAAAAATAAGAGAAAATAGGAGGAATAAAATATGGAATTTAATCAATTTGTTGACGAAGTAAAGGGAAGAATCAAACAGTTTCTTCCGATTGAATATGAAGATGCACAGGTAAGAATCGAAGAGGTAAAGAAATTAAATGAGAATTATCTCGGAATTACGGTCTTAAAAGAAAATCAGGTAATCGCTCCCACTTTTAATCTGAATCAATTGTACAAAATGTATCAGTCAGATCCAGAGGTTTCTATGGGAAGCATTTTGAGAAGCATTACGGAACTGGTGCTTGATGTACCGGAGCAGTTTAATCCGAAGAGCATTACAGAATATGAGAATGCAAAGAAGAAGCTGTTCATCCGCGTATCTTCGGCAGAAAAAAATGAAGAAATGCTGCAGAACGTACCTCACCAGATGAGAGAAGATCTGGCAATTACCTATCATCTTGCCATCCGCATTGATGATATTGGGGTGGGTTCTACGACGATCACGAATGATATTTTAAAGCGTTATGGGATCAGTGAGGAACAGCTTCATGCAGATGCTATGGAAAACAGTCCGAATGTCAGACCCATCCATGTGATGGTAATGGGAAGTATGATTGAGCAGCTTATGGGAATGGGACCAGAAACAATTCTGAAAGATGAATCTGTTCAGAATATTGCAGAAGTTATCTCAAATGGAATGGGAAGTGAGAATCCGATGTTTATTGTAACGAACTCACAGACAGTAGGTGGAGCAGGTGTGATTTTTTATCCGGAAGTAATGGATCAGATCGGGGAAGGCTTTCAGGGAAACTTTTTTATTCTGCCTTCTTCCACTCATGAAACATTAGTCATTCCGGATAATGGAGCATTTGATTACCGGGTTCTGGAGGATATGGTCCAGACGATCAATGAAAATGAAGTCGCTCCGGAAGAACGACTTTCCGATCATGTCTATCATTATGATGTGAAAGACCGGGTATTTGAAAGGGCAGATAAATTTGAAGAGCGTCAGAAAGAAAAGGCAGCTCAGCTCGATAAAAATGAATATACCGGAAAAGAGCAGAGTATGAAGCAGCCGAAAGCTAAGAAACATGAGATGGAATTATAGAAGTGTAGAGTCCGTATAACGATAAAATGGGAATCCCTCATACACACGGCTGTATGGGGGATTTTTTAAAAGAGAAAGAGAGGAAATGAATGAGCGAAGAATTGACAAAAACCAAATTACTTCCCATACAAGGGAAAGATATGGACAGTATCATGCAAAACCTGGAAACAGGAGTCGCAGAATTATTTACCAGTGAACGGTATCAGGAATATTTGAAAACCATGTCAAAATTCCATAATTATTCTTTTAATAATACGCTGTTGATCGCCATGCAAAGACCGGATGCCACCCTAGTAACGGGATATCGGAACTGGCAGTCTATGGGCAGACAGGTAAAAAAAGGGGAGAAGGGAATCACCATTATCGCACCGGCGCCGATCAAAAGGAAAAAGGAGCAGGCAGTATTGGATCAGGATCAGAAACCAGTCATCGGTCCGGATGGAAAACCAAAGACGGAAGAGGTGGAGGTCACACTTCCGTGTTTCAAGGCCATCACAGTATTTGATATTGAACAGACCACAGGAGAGCCGATCCAGACACTTGCTCCGGAAATCTTGACAGCGGCAGTAGAAGATTTTGATTTATTCCTGGAAGCAATCCGGGAAATCTCACCAGTGCCGATACGATTCGATGCGATCGAAGGATCTGCAAACGGTTATTATCACAACCTGGATAAAGAGATCGTGATCAAAAAAGAAATGAGCCAGAGCCAGACCTTAAAAACAGCGATCCATGAAACCGCACATGCAAGGTTACATGATAAGGAGATCATGGAAAACCAGGGCATCGAGAAGGACCGGCTGACAAAAGAAGTGGAAGCAGAGTCAGTCGCGTATTGTGTGTGCTCTGCCTTTGAACTGGATACGTCAGAATACAGTTTTCCGTATATTGCAGGTTGGAGCAGTGGAAAAGAAATGAGAGAATTGAAAGCATCTATGGATGTGATCCGTAAGACGGCCGGAGAAATGATCGATGAACTGACAGAAAAAATAGAAATGATGCTGGAACAGAAACAAGAGAAATTACTTGCTGCAGTAGAAGCTGCCGGATACCGTTTTGCAAAAGAAGAAAGCAATTCCCAACATCTGCAGTTTATTCCGGACGGCACTCATAGGATGCAGGGACATTTATTTGCAAAATCCTGGAATGAAGTGGAACGATGGGTAGATGCAATCATAGAAAAAGGAGATCCAATCCAGAAAGAACGTGTAGAGCGAGTAATCTATCCGGAACGGTTTGAACAGAGTTTTGAAGAAATGATGTTTACAAGAAAAGAATGCAGACTCTCAATTTATCATTTAGATGAAAATGGCTCTGGAAAAGATCAATTATTTGTAGGAATGGAAGACTTGCAGAAAAAAGGGATCACGGTAACTGCTGATCAGTATCGATGTGTTTATTCCAGCCTGTATCTGCCAAATGAAGATATGAATGCGATTTACAGTATTTTTAATGATGATCCACCGGCAGATTATAAGGTACACTCCCTGTCTGTCAGTGATGTTGTGATTATGAATCAGAATGGGGATATGAAAGCATATTTTGTGGATCGCTTTGGCTTCCAGGAACTTCCGGATTTTGTGGAAGAGAGAAAAAAGATACTTGGAATGGAAAGTGACATTCAGAAAAAGGATGTCTTAGAGCAAACGAGCTGTATCAGCTTCTATGCGGCAGAATGTTCAGAGTTTCCGGTATTAGGAGAAGTTCATCATGATCTTACTTTGCCGGAAGCTTTAGAAGCGTATGAGAAGATACCGGCAGAACGGATGAATGGGATCAAGTCTGTTGGATTTAACCTGCAGGAAGGAAGCGATTATGACGGAATGATGGATCTGATGGTTGCCGGAAGATCACAAAGAGAGATCTTAGATTCCATACCATTCTATAAAGAAAATAAGTTGGTGCAGGAAGCTTTGAAACGTGTAGAACAATATATCGAAGAAAAGTCTCTGAATGTAGAGAAAACCAGACCAAAAGAAGAAAAAGGAGAGATACAGAAAACCAAATCTCAAAAAAGAAGGGAGGATATGAGCTTATGAGTAAAGTAACATTTGAAGAAGATGAATTGGCGGTTGTGGCTCTTTTCCAGGAAAACACTAGAAAAGATACGATAGATATTTTGAAAGACACTTTAGAGGTATTGGAAGAAACGAAAGAAGATCCATTGGAAGACGATCTGCTGGAAACCATTGCATCTGCGATCAGTAAGTTACAGATGATAGAAGATAAATATTATTATTCCTTGGATTTGAATCGTTATCTGAATAACCTGGAGGATGATGCTTATGAAGAATGATCAATTTGCAGTTTACCGAGTAGACCGTAATTCGGAAGGGAGAGACCTTTGGCACCTTTCCTATCAGGAAGCGGTAAGCAGGAAACTTGCGATACGGATTGAACATTACCGGCAGATAAATCTCAGACCATTATTGCCGGGGGAGAGTGCAATTGCTTTATGGAAACGCATGAAAGAGTCCTGTGAAGTCAGTGATGTGCTTGTACTGAATCAGAATGGGGAAATTCATTGTTATTATGTCAATGAAGACTATCCACAGCTTTTATCAGGGTTCATCCGATTAAACCCGTCAGGTACATTGGTCACGTTGGATACGGAAAATTATCGCATTAGTGGCAAGCCGGGAAACTGGATGGCTACGGATGATATCATTATTGATGGAAAACAGTTTTATCTCATGGAGCATCAGGAATATCACAGACAGGTTGCCTATATCATCCTAGACAGTTATGGAAAGATGATCATGGAGGAATGTCAGAATGGATTTGATGAAAAAACCAAACAGAAACTCCATGAGCTTATGAAAGCACCGGAACAAAGGGAACAGAAACATCAAAAAAATAGAGACAGGCTGGAACATTATCAGAAATTTTTTGAGAATGGGACTTATGAGAGAAGCTGGGAATCCGGAACAGAAGGAAATTATAATATGGTGGATGGGCAGGTAAACAATCTGAAAAGTGCAGAAGGGAAAAGAGTGGAAAGAAAGCCGGTACAGAGACCAGAACAATCCTCAAAAAAGAAACCAAAGAAAAGAGAGTCGGTGATCAAGAGATTACGGGAAAAACAGATTGCAATCGCTGTGAAATCTGGAAAACCGGTACCGAGATATTTGGAGCAGGATATGGAAAGGAGGAGAGGATAGATGCTATGAAACTGTCAAAGTATGAAAAAGAAACGATTATCCTGACAAATGAAGAAGATCGATATTACAGTGTCTATACATTTAATCAGGGATTACAGAAACGATTAAAGAATTTTGCAGAGAGATATCCGGAATGCTGCTATCTAAGCAACTCAACAAAAGAAGGAAGTGAAACCTATATAATCCAAAAGGGACGGTTATCATTGAATTTAAGACCTCCTTATGCAAAGGAACGAATTCAGAAAGCATTAGAAACAATTCAAATAGCACGTGAAGAGAAGTTGGATGATTCATAAGACACAATTTAAGCGAAAAATATCTCATGACCATGAGGAAAAATGAAAGCAAAAAGTATTCTGTGATAAAGTAATAAGGCTTAGAAGAGAAAATGTCTCTTCTAGGCTTTTTTTAGTAAAAAAGTAGTTGGGGAATATGTTTTTGAAACGACAATAAGTATCGTAAAATTTACACCGGAGGGCTATACTTTTTTAAAACGATGATAATCGTCTTTTTTAAATTGCAAGAATACATAACGAAAGGAGGTTAAGAGAATGTCAAGGACTTCAAAGATTACAGCCCTCTATGAGCGATTATCAAGGGACGATGACCTTACTGGCGAGTCAAATTCAATCATCAATCAGAAGAAATACTTGGAAGATTATGCTCGTAGAAATGGGTTCGGTAACATTCGACATTTTACGGACGATGGTTTTTCGGGTGTGAATTTTGCTGGGGTTAGATAGCGATACTTTTTACATCTACCATGTTGCGGCGGTCATGGTTGACAACTTGCGTCGGCTCCTGCTCGGTATCAACCTGTCCGACAAAGCTATAATGGATTTCGATTTTCCGGGTGTTGGTTTCCCGGTCTAATTCATGTATCAAAATACGGTCGATAAACTCATGGACGTTTTCATAGGTCAATTCCTGTATGTCGCTGTATTTCCCGACAATCTGAATAAACCTTGATATATCCCTTTTTCGCTCGGTAACGGTTGCGATCTGCTGTTGTAACTCGTCTATCCTTGCGGCAAGGGATTTCTTTTCGTCCTCATAGCCGGAAGTTAGAAACACAAACCGTTCATCTGTCAGTCTGCCTAATGCGTTGTCCTCATACAGCTTGCGGAAAAGCGTGTCAAGTTCGGTCATACGCGCCTGTGCTTTGAAAAGTTCCTTTTGCTGCTGCGCTAATGCCTTTCTCGCTTCCATGTCGCCGTACTCGGTAGCTTTACAGATAAAGTCCTGTTCGTGTTCCTTAACATACCGCAAAACCCGCCGCATATCTTCCAGCACTAAATCAAGAAGTACGTTTTTGCGGATATAATGAGAGGTACACTCGCTGCCTGTCCTTGCCCTGTTGCGCCATGCGCCGCAAGAATAGGAAAACTTGCGCGGCTCGATATTTACGCCCTGTTGGTAATACATCTTATGTCTGCAACCAGCGCAAAACAGCAAGCCGGAAAAAATATCAATCTCCGCTGCTTTTGTCGGGCGGTGGCGGGTAGCAATCCGCTTTTGCGCAAGTTCAAAGGTTTCCTCGTCAACAAGCGGCTCATGGGTGTTTGGGAAGAAATAGCGTTGTTCTTCTTCGTTCTTCCGGGTCTTTTTCGACTTGTAGGATACCTTGTGAGTTTTCGCGGTTATGGTATGCCCTAAATATTCCTGCCTTGCTAATATGTCATAGAGCGTTTTGTCCGGCCAAGTATAGGGGGCGATCATTGCCCGCTGATACCGCGCCTGTCCTGTACGCTGATAGCGCAACGCTCCAATCGTCAAGACTTTGTTTTCCGCAAGCCATTTTTGGATTTCGCACATACGCACGCCGCTAACAAACATAGCGAAAACCTGTTTGACAATCGGCGCGGTTTCCGGGTCGGGTATAAGGTGGTGGCGGTTGTTCGGGTCTGGGATATAGCCGTATGGATATTCCCCGTTGACGCGCTCGCCTTTTTGCGCCTGTGCCTGTTTAACTGCGCGGATTTTCTTGCTTGTGTCGCGGGCGTAAAACTCGTTAAACCAGTTCCGCAAGGGGGTAAACTCGTTATCCTCCCGCGCTGTGTCAACTCCGTCGTTGATCGCGATATAGCGTACTCCGTTTTCGGGAAATACAATCTCTATGAGTTCGCCCGTTTTCAGATAGTTTCTGCCAAGACGGGAAAGGTCTTTGGTAATGACCGTCGCCACTCGTCCGGCTTCCACTTCCTGCAACATCGCTTGCAGCCCCTCGCGCTCAAAACTCACGCCGGAAAATCCGTCGTCCACAAAAAACTTTGTGTTCAAAAAATGGTGTTCGTCCGCATAGCGTTGAAGTATCATTTTTTGGTGCTGTATGCTTCCGCTTTCTCCGGCTTGCATATCCTCTTGACTTAAACGGCAGTAAAGGGCGGTGATTTTATTCGACTGTAACATTAGTCCTCCTTTCCGACAGCCGAATAAACAGGTATAATGTGTTGCTATCATTATACCATATCCCGCCGCCTAATGCACTACTCGGACGCTAAAAATCCCGGATTTCCGGGCTTTTTCTGCAAATCCTTTACAATGAGTTTCTCAATCTTTTTATGGATTGTATCGGTTGCCTTTTCACTCGGCAACGCTTGAACAAGATAGGTGATTTTCCCTATTTTGCGTTCGGTTGTAATTGTCTGTTTTTTATCCATTAGAAAAACCTCCTTTTCCTGTATGGATAAACTATATTCGTCAAAAGGCAAAAACGGGCGGTTGTTAGCTGCAACCTCACGGGAGTTTCACCCCGGCCCATGCTTATGGGTGCGCCGCGCAATACTTTGAGGGTGTTCAACGCGGGAGTATCATTGTGCCGCCTTGTATGTCGTCGCCCACAAGCTGCTAAACCTGTTTTACGGCGCGGTAGTTCTCGCTCGGCTTTTCCCCTATGGGGAAAAGCTGTCATGGCGTACCCGCCGACTGGCTCGGTACAGACGGAATGTACCCGTTTGCCGCTGCGGAAATGACAGGGAACGGCAACAGATTTTCAGACTTCCTAACGGTATTCATCATCTGCTTTTCCCTCCAAATACTGTTTGATTTTCGCAAGCGCGGATTTCCTGTGCCGGAAAACCGTCGTGCGTACAACATTCAGCAGTTCGCCAATTTCCGCGTCGCTCATATCCAAGAAGTAGGACAAAAGGATAATGTCGCGTTTCCTTTCGGGCAAAGCGTTAAGGGCTTCGGCAAGCAGTTCATTTTTGACGAGTACATCAAAGCCGGACACTTGAAAACGGAAATAATCGCTTTCGTATTCGTCCGTTGTGAAAAGCTGCGCGAGTTCGCTTTCGCTCAAATCCGAAAAAGTAACTTCGCGTGCTGCGCGTTTCGCAAGAGTGCGGCGGTGGCTTTTCGCTTCGCCGACCAAAGTTTTCTTTGCTAATGCGTCGTACTGATGTTGTATTCTTTCCTTGTCGGAAGAAGATAGCTCCATAGAGTTCACCTCCTTCCCGCGTGGAGTAGAGGACGGGAGTTAAGGGCTTGTCCTCTCTGCCCCTTTCGCTCCGTACCCGTTCGGGAGATGGCTCTTGAGTGCGCTTTTCAGAAAAAAGTTGAAAAAAGCAAAATGCGCCCGTCCGCAAGACGCGGACGGGCGCAAAGGAAATGTAAGCAGTAGCTAAATGTATTGACAGTTCACATTCATAGCCGGAATATCCCGCTTGCGGAGCATAGCTTTTTTTGACCGCAAAGCATTAGGCGGGTTACAGTAAATAAAAATGGACACGGCGATACCTCCCCGATACCGCCGTATCCTTAAAAAAGGGCGACTTTAATACACTACCCGCAATCCATTCTATAATAGGGAACAGCGGCTTTTGCGCAATATTAAATAAAAAAGCCGATAACACATAGGTTTTTTGACCTAATGCGTTATCGGCTCTGCGTCTATGCGTCTGGCACTTTTAATCATTTTTTTTTGAATTTATTATATGTGTTAGCTAACTGTCCACAAGCCGCGTTAATCTCTCTGCCATGAGAAACTCTCATAGTAACTTCAAGTCCTGCTTGCTCTAATTGATGTTTGAATGCAACTATTTCCCGTTTCTGTGGTGCTTTAATTCTTGAATTGCTTGTTGGGTTGTATTGTAACACGTTAATCATAACTTTTTTGCCCCGAAACCATTTTGCAAGTTGTCTTACATCTGAGGGCCGGTCATTTATACCCGGTAAAAGCAAATACGCAAAGACAATTTTGCGATTATGCCTTTCAGAATAGGATAAGGCTTGCTTAACAACATCTTCAATAGCATATATGCGCATGTGAGGAATAATACGATTTCTTGCAGATTGTGTTGCTGCGTGTAAAGATATTGTCAACTGAATTTTAAGATGTTCCTCGCGCAATTTTTTTAATTGATCGACCGGACCAACTGTTGATATGGTAATGCCGTCGGTTGGAAAGTTGAGCCCATATCTATCTCGGAGAATATGGATTGCTTTTATCAAGTTGTCATAATTGAATAAAGGCTCTCCCATACCCATAAAAACGATACGGTTTACTTTTCGACGCAACAATATAATCTGTTGTACGATTTCTGACGATGTTAGATTACGAACAAAGCCATTTCGCCCGGACTCACAAAAAATACAACCAACAGGACAACCGACTTGTGTGCTCACGCAAACAGTTCCACCATCTCGCCGCTTGATAAAAACCGTTTCAATGTATTTGTTGTCTTTCAGTTCGTAAACATACTTTTCAGTATCACTGCTTTTGCAAATATTTTTTACCAACATTGATAGATTTTTTTTGCGTGGTAATTGCTTATATAATTCTTCATATAAGGCTTTTGCTTCATTCTCGCCAATAACTTCCGACATTTCTTTGTAAGTAAATCCGTATGGATCATTCCGTACTTCCGCAGGCGTATATTTAGGTAAACGTTTCATTTTTATATCCTTTCTTCTAAATAATAAAAGTTTGTTTTTCTGTATTTTTGATTACAATCTCTAATTTTTCTACATCAATGATATGCGTCAATTTGCATTTAGGGCAGAAAAGAGGAAAATCTTTTAATACAGTATTATGAAATACTTGAACTCTCGTCTTTCCGTTACAAATCGGACATTTTATCCAATATTTTTTAAGCATTATATTTCACTCGTCCTTTTTACACAAAAAAATGCAGGTCAATCCTCAACATGAGCATTGACCTGCATTTATAATGCACAGAGCAGTACAACAAAACTAAGGCATAGCTTGCACTATGTCTATACTATATCTATACGTCGTTAGTTTTTTGTATAGCATCCGCAAAATAAGCATGACAAAAAAGCCCATGTTGAAAATGGGAAAATCCTTTTTTTCAATGCTTATCTAATACGCATGCTATGCAACATAAACGCCACCTCCTTTTACATAAATTTTATTTTATCAGAAAATCAGTCTACTGTCAATACACAACAGGAAGTATTTAACCTAATGATATGAATTGTGTGGACATATCCAAAAAGAAAGGTGAACTGTAAAATGTAACAGGGTGAATGAAAATGGCAAAAAGACCCGTACCATTGTACGACTTTAAGGCTTTCGGGGCAGCTATAAAAGCCGCGAGAAATGAATACGGCGAGAGCCGCAAAAAGGTAAGCGACGAGTTATATATTTCCCCGCGCTACCTTGCGAATATCGAGAACAAGGGACAACAGCCGAGTTTACAGGTATTCTATGACCTTGTAACCCGGTATCATATTTCGGTAGATCAATTTTTCTTCCCGAACAGCAATGCGGAGAAATCCACCGGGCGGCGGCAGCTTGACGCGCTGCTGGACGGTATGAGCGATAAAGGCATACGGATTGTAACCGCAACAGCAAGGGAGATAACGGAAGTCGAAAAAGCAGAGGATTAACCTCACAATATGAGAAATCGGGAGATTGCAGCGCATGGCGGCTGCAATCTTTTTTTGCGTCCAAAATCAAAGGAACGCGCAACAAATACCGCCTTTCGGTGGGGGTATGGAGTAGATAGCAAGCACAGCAAACGAGTACCCGTTTGCGGAAAATGCTTGTTGGGATAATCCCAAACCCTTATACCGAAAGGCGGTGCGGAAATGGAAAACCGAAAGAGAAATATACAGATGAAGTTTTACGTTACGGAAGAAGAAAAGCGGCTGATCGACGAGAAGATGAAGCAGCTTCCCATAAAGCAGTATGGGGCATACTTCCGTAAAATGGCGATAGACGGGTATATTCTTGTCGTTGACCGAAGCGACACAAAAGCATATATCCGGGAACTGCAAGCGGTGAGCCGGAACATCAACCAAATTGCAAAACGCGCCAATGCGACGGGGACGGTTTACAGGCAGGATATAGAGGACATTAAAAAGGCGGTGGACGAGATATGGCGGTTACAAAGACGCACCCTATTAAATCAACCTTAAAGGCTGCGATAGACTATATCTTAAATCCCGAAAAGACAGACGGGAAGCTGCTTGCGTCCTCTTTCGGCTGCGGGCTGGAAACCGCCGATATTGAGTTTGCATGGACGCGGGAAGCTGCCGGAGATCGCGGCACACATTTAGGGCGGCACTTGATACAATCCTTTGCGGTGGGAGAAACCACACCGGAAGAAGGGCTTGTGCGAGGGAGATTGTGGAAAAGGAAATTATTTTTGCATAAACAGATGATTAGTGGCAGGGGGAAATCCTGCCGCTTTTTCTGCTTTAGTTTGTCAGCTTGACAAATAAAGGGTTAAGGAATATAATTAGATTCAGTATTATACAAGGAGTTAATAAATATGCGGCAAGGTATTCTTAAATAAACTGTCAATTTGATAGTGGGAACAAAAAGTAGCAGTCCCGTTTCACTTTTAATATGGGGCTTAGTTTTTTGTACCCAGTTTAAGAATACTTTTATCATGTAATTTTATATGCCCGAAAACATATAAGTGTTTTGGGGCTATTGGAGTTATTTACCCAGTGATAGGAGTATTTATCACTGGGTATTTTTATGCCCTTTTTTGGGTGTTGATAGGAGGAAAATCACATGAAAATAATTAACTTAGGCATTCTGGCTCACGTTGACGCAGGAAAGACAACATTAACGGAAAGTTTATTGTATACCAGTGGTGCAATTGCAGAACTAGGGAGCGTAGATGAAGGCACAACAAGGACAGATACAATGAATTTGGAGCGTCAAAGGGGAATCACTATCCAGACAGCAGTGACATCTTTTCAGTGGGAGGATGTAAAAGTCAACATTATAGATACGCCAGGCCATATGGATTTTTTGGCGGAAGTATACCGTTCTTTATCCGTATTAGACGGAGCAGTATTATTAGTTTCTGCAAAGGATGGCATACAGGCACAGACCCGTATACTGTTTCATGCACTACAGATAATGAAGATTCCGACAATTTTTTTCATCAATAAAATTGACCAAGAGGGGATTGATTTGCCAATGGTATATCGGGAAATGAAAGCAAAGCTTTCTTCGGAAATTATAGTGAAGCAAAAGGTTGGGCAGCATCCCCATATAAATGTAACGGACAATGACGATATGGAACAGTGGGATGCGGTAATTATGGGAAACGATGAACTATTAGAGAAATATATGTCAGGGAAACCGTTTAAAATGTCAGAACTGGAACAGGAAGAAAACAGGAGATTCCAAAACGGAACGTTATTTCCCGTTTATCACGGAAGCGCTAAAAACAATCTGGGGATTCGGCAGCTTATAGAAGTAATTGCCAGTAAATTTTATTCATCAACGCCTGAAGGTCAATCTGAACTATGCGGGCAGGTTTTTAAGATTGAATATTCAGAGAAAAGGCGGCGTTTTGTTTATGTGCGTATATATAGCGGAACATTGCATTTGAGGGATGTTATTAGAATATCTGAAAAAGAGAAAATAAAAATCACAGAGATGTGTGTTCCGACAAACGGTGAATTATATTCATCCGATACAGCCTGCTCTGGTGATATTGTAATTTTACCAAATGATGTTTTGCAGCTAAACAGTATTTTGGGGAACGAAATACTGTTGCCGCAGAGAAAATTTATTGAAAATCCTCTCCCTATGCTCCAAACAACGATTGCAGTAAAGAAATCTGAACAGCGGGAAATATTGCTTGGGGCACTTACAGAAATTTCAGATGGCGACCCTCTTTTAAAATATTATGTGGATACTACAACGCATGAGATTATACTTTCTTTTTTGGGGAATGTGCAGATGGAAGTCATTTGTGCCATCCTTGAGGAAAAATATCATGTGGAGGCAGAAATAAAAGAGCCTACTGTTATATATATGGAAAGACCGCTTAGAAAAGCAGAATATACCATCCACATAGAAGTCCCGCCAAATCCTTTCTGGGCTTCTGTCGGGTTGTCCATAGAGCCGCTCCCTATTGGAAGCGGAGTGCAGTATGAAAGCAGAGTTTCACTTGGATATTTAAATCAATCGTTCCAAAATGCGGTTATGGAGGGGGTTCTTTATGGCTGCGAGCAGGGGCTGTATGGATGGAAAGTGACAGACTGTAAAATCTGTTTTGAATATGGATTGTATTATAGTCCTGTAAGTACCCCCGCAGACTTTCGGCTGCTTTCCCCTATCGTATTGGAGCAGGCTTTAAAAAAAGCAGGGACAGAACTATTAGAGCCATATCTCCACTTTGAAATTTATGCACCGCAGGAATATCTCTCACGGGCGTATCATGATGCTCCAAGGTATTGTGCAGATATTGTAAGTACTCAGATAAAGAATGACGAGGTCATTCTGAAAGGAGAAATCCCTGCTAGATGTATTCAAGAATACAGGAACGATTTAACTTATTTCACAAATGGGCAGGGAGTCTGCTTGACAGAGTTAAAAGGATACCAGCCAGCTATTGGTAAATTTATTTGCCAACCCCGCCGCCCGAATAGCCGTATAGATAAGGTTCGGCATATGTTCCACAAGTTAGCTTAACAGCTTGCAAAAGTCATATAAAATGAGATTTGAAAGGATTTATTCATATTAAACATTGGAAGTTTTAATGATTTTTTAAAATATAAAATGTATCTATAGAAGAACTCCTGTTTGTGTGTGATTGATAGTCTAACTACAAGAAAATCTTCATTTCTGGCTAAGTAGGAAATCTAAATGATATGCTCCCTTTATGAGAGACAGTAAAATAATAAACTGTCATCACGAAGAGAGCATATCTAAAGATTTCCTGCTTTTTTTATTTTATTAAAAAAATTATAATTCTGCAGAAAGTTCATGCATCCAGAAGGACGCAGCATCATATTCTCTTGGTTCAGATAATACTGGAACGGTGAGGACATCGATTGGTACGTAAAGTATTTTAGCCATTTTAGCAAGGATTTCATCACGAGGCTTTCTTGTATCTGCTTCATATTGTGCAATTCTGACATCAGCAGAATCTTCCGGAAAGCCAAGTGCAATACCTAGTTCTTTTTGTGTGAGATGATTTTTCTGTCTCAAATGTTTTAATTTTCTTCCAAACGTAATCATAATAGAAAATCCTTTCTGTAAGTTATTTTGATTGTGCGAGGTGTCAAATGATATATCATTCGGCACCTCTGGTTTTATGATCTTTATTCCCCGGTACTTCCGAAAGCACCAATATCTCTTGCTTCTCCGAGATCCAGAACAAAGTCGGCAATTAGAACGGGAGTGATAACCAGTTGCCCTACACGGGTATCTTTGCGGAGTATTTGGGATTCTGAACTAACATTGCTGATAATGGCATGAATTTCGCCACGATATCCGGAATCAATAGGCGGAAGTTCGCAGACCAATCCTTTTGCAGCCATGCTGCTTCTTGGAAAGACATAACCGGCATATCCATCCGGAATCATGAGCCCAAATCCTAAGGGAATTCTTGCAATCTCTCCTGGCTTTAATGTGCAGTCATAAGGCATATACACATCGGCGCCGGCATCGTTTTCATGAGGTCGGAAGGGATAATGATCTTTCTCTAACCCAAAGTCGATCAATTTAATCTTCATAAACAGCTTCCCTCCCTTCTACGAGCAGAGGATAATCTGCTCTCATTATTTCTAATGGAGACCAGTCTTTTGGGATGGGGATTCCACAGGACATAGCACCTTCTTCACAACATCCCCTTTGGCAGAAAGGACCGGTCAGCTTCGGTGAAAATAACACCGGATCGAATTCATATAGTTTCTGCCAGATGTCCAACATTACAATTCTTGTTTCGTCGGTATTTCTTCTGCAGATACGCTGACTGATCATATGTTTCCACTCATAAGGTGTAGCACAGATGATCAGAATATTTCTTAAAGCATGGGGGAGGGCATAGCCGGCAGAATCATGATGAAATCCCAAAGAACACAATTCCTGATAACATCTGAGATCCGATAAGCAGCTTTGCAGATAGAGATCAATGTATCTCTGTTCGGAAAAAAGGATTTCATATGGAATCGCAAATGCAGCTTTTTCTGAATAGTTGCTATATTGCAGAGATGCACTCATGAATTTCACTTCGTTTTGATGACGAGTGATCTGTGCAAGAAAACGTCTGCTTGCCCCTACAATCGCAACGGTGATCACCGTAAATTTTTGTACGGTTGGATGAGGTAGACTGGCAATCCGGTCTACGGTTTTATCCGTAAAAGATTTCTGATAAAGAGCCATAAGATCACCCATGTTTTGAATGCAATGCCCCTGTTGGGTAAGCCTTGCTGCGAATACCATGTTTTGAGCTGCTTTCTGAATGGTATAACTATTTAAAATCTTTGTCTCAATGTGATCCATAGGCTTGTTCCTCCTTTATCAATGCTTTCAGCAGAATGAGATAGTTGATGCAGTCTGTGATCTTCTCATCCCATTGTTCTAAGTCAAATTGGAGCAGAGAAGAGTAACACATATCATAGAGAGATACGACATGCTTCGACATCATTCCGGCCAGAGCAGCCTTAGGTGTGCATCCCTGTAATGAGGCAGCGATTTTAAACGCACTCAGGCGGTCAATGCGGTCTCCGGTGTATTCTTTCTTCTTGTGTGCCAGGACATCGGCACATTTTCGATATTGTTGTTCAAGGACAACATTAAATTCATTTTGTGTCATATTGTAATTCCTCCTTCGTAAAATGATTTATAATTCGGGTTCCTGTGTCTTTTGCTTTTTCGGAACCTGATTGTGGAGAATTGCTTCCACATTTTTGTCTACGGTTCTTAAATCTTGTGTCAGATCCTTTAGAGAACGAATGGATGATTTTTGCTGGTCGATCTGTTCCTGCAAGCTGGCTTTTTGTTCCTTCAATGTTTTGATAGGAAGCATCTTTCCATCGGGATAAAAAGATTTCAGCCAGTCACGGGCTTCTTCATATGCTTGAATTTCAGCGATGTGTTCCTTTCGGAATCTGCCTTTGTTTTTCGCTTTTAAAAATTCGGTATAGATTGCTTTCTGTGCAAAATATTGTCCGGTATAATGGATCTGACGGTTGATGTTTTTCAAATCTGCATTCATTTCCATAAGCTGATCTGTTGCCTGATCTAACTGTTTTTGAGATTCGGAAAAGGCATTTTTTAATTCGGTTTGGGTATTGTATCCATGTTCTTGCACATAGATAATGGTATTTGCCATTTCCTGAAGATTGGATATTTTTACCCGATGAGCATATCCGGGACTTTGCATTGCTTTCACATTTTTCTGAAGATCCACCACCAACCGTAAATGCGATCTGACATAAAGAATGGTTATCGGATCTTTTCGTAAGAAGAGCTGTTCTAAATGTTCTTTGCCGTATTGAGTTCCCAAAGCCTTCTCTGTAATCCGTTTGTCTCGATCAGGATGGAGATAACGATATCTTCCTCTTTCTTCAATGACGGAAATCTGATATTTTTCAAAAAGCAGAGATTGGAATTCCCGAAAGCTTTTAGAATGCGGGCTGCATTCTTTGATGGCATTCCTAAGTTCTTGCTTCTGTGTCTGAAATGTGGTGGCAGTTGGTTTCAATCCATCTGCAATGATTTTTTTGTTTGTCTCTTCTAATTTTTTCTGCCCGGATTTTTGGATCATATATTCTGCTTGTGTCACTTTAGTTTCAGCCGGAGAGAGAAGATTAATCTGATGAAGTCCCTCCTGGATGCACATATCCATAATTTCCTTTTTGAAATAATTCAGGAATTTATTTGTGGATCGGTGCTTATATCCGGCAATTTCTTCATGGGGCTTATCCATGTAACTCTGCCTTCTGACAGCTTCTTTACGGACGCTGTTGATCACAATGTGCGTATGGATATTGCCGGAACCATTGTGACCATCGGTATGTGTCACGATAAGAGCCTGATATCCGGGAAATATTTTTTGGGCAAGGTTTAAACATAATTCCTGCGCCTTTTCCCCGGTCAGTCCACATTCTGATTTGTCATCTGGATCAAAACTGATGATATAGTGATGACTTTTGATTTCAGATCTGCTTCGGTTCTTTTTAAAATGTTCATTACATTCATAGCATTCAACATCAAAAGTATCGGGATTACAGTTGAGACCATCCACATATAATTCATCTCTTCGCAGTGGCCGATTAAATTCATCGAGAATCATTTTTCCGGTTGATTCATCATGCTGGAAGATGAGATAATTCAGAGCATCTGAATAGTTTGCATTCCGACTTTTAATATGTTTCACTATTGCCACGATAATCACCTATCATTTTTAGCAGGTCCTTTTTTAACCTATAGAGGTCGTAAAGACATTGCTGGATTTCGTTTGTTACAGATTTAGAGTACGCTCCTCCTGTATTGAAATATTTTGCGATCTGATTAAGATTAGAGCCGATTTTTCCATACTCTGCTAAGAGCATTTTTATTGTTTGGCTATCAATGACAACTTCATAGTGTATAGCCATTTTGTGATCTAAAATCAGGTTTCTCAGATAATCAGAACGGGATAATTTCGCCTGAGAAGCGGCATGATTGACTAACTCTAATTCAATGTCACTTAATCTTAAACAAATGATATTAGAGTGTTTCATTTCATTTCTTTTTTTCTTTGGTGCCATGTTCCTCCTCCCTTAATTGAGTGCTTCCAACTTCAGGGCACTCCACTAGAAATATCAGCTGTCCCTTCTGATACTTCTGGTGTTGCGTACACATTTTATGTGGAAGCCAATCTGACATTTTGTGAATGTCAGTAACGAGGGTATGGGGAGCGTAATCCACATCAAGATAAAACTCAGAGTAATCGGAAAGCCAAAACGGCGATACCGTATTACTGGGTGGATCTTGCTCTTGAAAGATTAACCCTCTCATATAACGAAAGGCTCAGAGGGCAAAATACAGGGTGAGATAGAAAAAAAGTTAAAAAAATAAAAAAATGTTATGTTACCCTGTAAAAATCCGCTTTTTCCTTTCGTTATATAGAAGGATCTTTTTCCTTCGTATATTTAAAGAAGAAAGAGGGTTTTCATATGTCAGAAAAAAGATGTTATACCGTAAAGGAAGTACAGGAAATTTTAGATGTTAGTCGCCCGACGGTTTATGCATTATTAAAAAAGAAAGAATTTCGTTGGATCCAGTTGGATGGTGGAAAGTACAGAATTTCAAAAAAGAGTTTTGATGACTGGCTTGATAATCAGCCGGAGTAAAGGAAATCTGGGATGTTAGTTGGGAAGAAAAGTCACAATCGACATCCTAATTTTTTATTTGAAAATGATGTATGATGCAGAAAAGAAAGGAGAGTCGATCAGATGAATTACGATATCATAGAAGCAACTTCGTTTGAAGAAGTGCTTTCTGAAATAGAGGAGAACAGTAAATACAAGCGGCTTCCTCCAAAGGAAAAAAATTGGATGACAGTTCCGGAGATGGGAAATCTTTTGGGACTAAAGAAGACAGGTAGATACTGGCTGGTTCAGAAAAATTATTTTGAATGCAGAGAAATCGCAGGACAGATGCGAGTGAATATTGCGAGCTTTGAGAAATGGTATGCAAACCAGGTGAAGTATCATAAAGTGAACGGGGAAGAACCGGGGAAAAACCTAAAAAAATGGTCTTATTCCATATCAGAAGTTGCCAAGATGTTGGGGATTAGTGAAACTACGGTTTATGATCTGATTAGACGTGACGGTATAAAAACAGTTACTGTTGATTACTGGATCAGGATTCCGAAAAAATCTTTTCAGGAATGGTATGAGAAGCAATCGAAATATCGCACACAGAAAGACAGGGAAAAGGACAAGGAGCTGGAAGGAGCAACAATTACCATGCCGGAAATGGCAAGGCTTCTGGGAATTCCAAGACGTCAGGTATATGAGATTTTGAAGAATTCTAAATACAGCCATTTTTTTGAAACGATTGAAATTGCAGAGAAGAAAAGAATTACAAAAGAGAGCTTTCAGAAATTTTTAGATGGACAAGATCATTATAAATTGGATCCGGCCAACGATTATGAAGAGTTGTCAATGGAACAAAATTTTAGTCTGGCAAATTACAGACGAAAGAAATTAGCCAAAACCGGAGACCGTAGCAAAAATGGAAATCTTGGTTATCTAACATTTGACGAGGCAGCATTTCTTGCAAAGGTCAGTAGAGGAATGATTTACAAATGGATTGATGATGGGAAATTTTCGTCAGTAAAGATTGGATATATATCCAGAGTAAAAAGAGATGAATTTGAAGCATGGTTGAAAGAAAGAGAAAGGAAAGGGAATTAATATGGCATCGATCAGAGAACGAAAAGGAAAGTTTAATGTGATTTATAACTATAAGGATGATTCCGGCAAACGGAAACAGAAATGGGAAACATATGACACAAAAGCAGAGGCAAAGAAGAGGAAAAGAGAAATAGAATATAAACAGGAAATGGGATCGCTTGTTGTTAGAAAGTGCAATACATTGTCAGATCTGCTTACAGAGTACGTTTCCCTATATGGAAAAGAAAAATGGGCATTGTCCACTTATGAAGGGAATGTTAGTCTGATCAGAAATTATATTGAGCCTATGATTGGAACTGTAAAACTTTCGGAGATCAATACACGTTTTATGGAAAGATTCTATCAGGGATTGTTGCAGACAAAAGCAGTAGGAAATCCGGCAAAGGGAAATAAGAGAAATGAATATGTGTCAGCGAGTACTGTCAGAGATATTCACAAATTACTCCGCAATTGTTTCGAGCAGGCAATAAAATGGGAGATGTTAGAAAAAAATCCGTGTATCTATGCAACAGTGCCGAAACATAAATCACAGAAACGGGAAATCTGGACTGCAGAAACATTGATGTATGCAATGGGCGTTTGTGAAGATCAACGATTGAAGCTAGCAATCAATTTGTCATTTTCCTGTTCCATGCGGTTAGGCGAATTACTTGGTCTGACCTGGGATTGTGTAGATATTTCTCCGGAAGCAATCGAAGAAAATCGTGCATATGTTTATATCAATAAGGAAACACAACGGGTAAAAAAGGAATCGCTAAAAGATCTGGAGGGAAAAGATGTCTTACTGGTATTTCCTTCGCAGCACAAAACCAACACAACTGTTCAGATTTTGAAAACACCAAAAACAGAAAGCAGTATCCGTAAGGTGTTTCTTCCAAAGAGCGTTGCAAATATGTTGGTTGAATGGAAAGCAGAACAAGATGAAGTAAAAGAAGTGCTAGGCGAGGAATATATAGATTATAATCTGGTGATGGCAACGACATTTGGAAATCCGATTGGTACAGGGGCAATCCGAGGACAATTAAAAAAACTGATCGAAGAGCATAATCTTCCTCCGGTTGTCTTCCACAGTTTAAGACATAGCAGTGTAACCTATAAATTAAAACTGAATGGAGGAGACATCAAAGCGGTTCAAGGGGATTCCGGCCATTCACAGGTTGATATGGTGACAGATGTATATTCCCATATTATTGATGAGGATCGAAGACGAAATGCAGAATTATTCGAGGAAGCGTTCTATGAGAAGAAAAATCTGGATCCAAAGATGCGAGAGGAAACCACAACTCAGACAGTAGATGTGCCGGATGATGTGGATGCAGAGCTGCTTGCAAAAGTATTGGCAAATCCGGAAATGAAAGCACTATTGGCTTCGTTGGCAAAGGCGATGAAGTAATGAAAAATAGTGAAATTTTAGTGGAAAATTCGATGTGCAGAATTTTCAGCAAGTTAAAATATAAAACAGCAGTTTTTATCCAACTATTGAAAGTTTCATCCAAAATGGGGTATAATATGGACGAAAGAACAAATGAATGGATGATAAACTTAAGGAAGGTAGGTGTAGAGGTGAGAAAGTTTGATTATATGAAATTAGCGGATAGATTGTGGGATGGAGAAGTCGTGTCATATATTGCAAAAATTCATGAATGTAAAGGGCGTCAGGAATTATTTACAAGGCAGAAGCCGGTTGAACTGGAGCGTTTGATAGAAATTGCACGTGTACAGAGTACAGAGGCATCAAATAAAATAGAAGGTATTGTTACAACAAGTACACGTATTAAACAGCTTATGAATGAGAAAACAACACCTAAATCACGAGATGAAAGTGAAATTGTTGGATATCGTGATGTACTTAATACCATTCATGAGAGTCATGATTTCATACCAATTAGAACAGCATATATTTTACAATTACATCGTGATTTGTTAAAACATGCAGGTCTTTCCTATGGAGGTCAATTTAAGAATACACAGAATTATATCAATGAGACAAAGGCTGATGGAACAGTAGTAACAAGATTTATTCCGTTGTCACCGTATGAAACAGAACAGGCAATAGAGGCAATTTGTGAAAGTTATAGAAGAACATTGGCAATGGAAACGGTTGATCCGTTGATTTTAATTCCAACATTTATTTCTGACTTCCTTTGTATCCATCCATTCAATGATGGAAACGGAAGAATGAGCAGATTACTGACTTTATTGCTTCTGTATCAAAATGGATATGAAGTTGGAAAGTATATCAGTATAGAGAAGCAGATTGAAAAAACCAAAGATGCATATTACGATGTATTGGAACGAATTGATTATGGATGGCACGAGGAAGAGAATGATCCAACTCCTTTTATTAAGTATATGCTTCAGGTAATTCTCGCTTGTTACAAAGAATTTGAAGAGCGAGTTGGATTGATGTCAGAAAAAAATAGAAGTACGGTATATGATGTTGTTAAAAATTATGTAACTGAAAAAATAGGTAAATTTACTGGTGCGGAGGTTATCGCAGCATGCCCGATTGGTAGTCGATCAGCTGTTTTAAATGCATTGAATAAGCTTACAAAAGAAGAGATAATTGTAAAGTGCGGTTCAGGGAGGGGAACGTTCTATGTACGGAAAGATGCTATGGAAAATGAGAACCTTCCCCAATAGAGGTGATATTATTCATAATATGTTGGAATATGTTGATATTGCTGGAGAGTATGTTTAAATCAGGTAAATGCCCGAAAAGTCTTAATGAAAATCACAATATACGAAAAAAAGGAAGGGATTTTAATTCTAATGTATATTATACAAATCCGGATTACTTGCGATGTTCCTATTTAGAAGGAAAAATGTTGGAATAATAAATTTACATTATCAGTAGTCAAAACACCGTAGACAACCAGTCTAAAGTACGGTATTATATATGTAGAAATCAGTTCAATTTCATATTGTTTATCATTCTCGAATGCTTGAAGAATGGTAGCCATATTTTTCATAATGGTGGTGACACGAAGGTATTCCCCAAGTATTAGCTGATGCAAATATTCTGCTAATAAACAGGTCTTATCTAAGGCATATATGTGGGGTACAGAGATTGACTTGATTTGACTCGGAAGTAGAAAAAAGCCTTGACTTTAAAGGGCTTATAATGATAGTTCTTGTCTGGAATTGACACTACCTATTCGCTCTCCTAATTGGTCGTAATAAGCCTTGAAACGGCTGTCAGATACATAACTGTTTCCTAATGCTTTATGAGCTGTTTTAGAGTATATTCCTTCGGGCCAAAATAGGCATAACCATTGGCGGTGCAAATCACATGATTTTTGTACTTGCTCACAATTAGGTTTTTTGTTTTTGCGGCATTCTCCAATAGTAAACGGATTTCTTTTTCTAAAGTTTTTTGAAGAATCTAAGTTTCGCGGTTCATGTCGGATAATCTTTTATTTGCATCCATCATCATGGCTTCGCCATAGTTTGGACGCAGTTCGTCACCGTATTTTTGCTCTGTTTCAGATAGTAAAGTTTGTTTCATCACTTTAAATTTTTCTTCATCTGTCATAATAATGTCTCCTTTCAAGAGTAAAATTGTTTTGCTCACATTTTTAATGAAAAGCTCTATTTGTGATTTTCTTTCTGACAATGCAATTAAATGTCTTTGAAGCACTTGTTCTTTTTCCGTATTTGTCGCGCTAAGTAAGCGAGAAATTTCTTCAAGGGACACACCAAGTGCACGATAACATAAAATTTGCTCAAGCATGTCTATTTGCTCCGTTTCGTATATACGATATCCGTTTTCTCCAATGCGTTTTGGTTTTAATAAATTAATTTCATCATAATAGCGTAAGGTACGGGTACTGACTCCTGATAGATTTGCCAACTGCTTGATGGTATATTCCATATTATTCACCTCCTGTTTGCATTTTAATGGTTTACGTAACGGAAATGTCAATACGTAATTGAAAAAATGATAAAAAAAGCGCCTGCAAAAATGCAGACGCTTTTCATATATTCTTTTATGCAAGAATCATTGCAGTTAAATCCATAGGATCCAGCTTTTTACCATCTTTGTAGCAACGCATATTTCCGGAAGCGATTTCGTCAATCAAAATTACTTCTCCGTTATGGTAGCCAAACTCAAATTTGATGTCGTAAAGATCAAGGCCTTTTTCTTTTAGAGTGTCGGTGATGATGCCGTTAATGGTTTGTGTTAATTTTTTTGTGTCTTCAAATTGTTCAGGTGTCATAATGCCCAATGCATCCAAACCTTCGCAAGTAATTAGTGGGTCACCGCGTTCATCATCTTTTAAAGTCACTTCTACATAAGCATTTAGAGGTTGACCTTCTGTTACATAATCACCATATCTTTTAAAGAAGCTGCCTACTGCACGGTTACGGCAGATAACTTCTACACCTTTGCCAAAGTTTTTTGCCGGAAGTACTTCCATAGATGAATTTTCGACATCCGCAGAAACATAGTGTGTTTGAATGCCTGCCTTTTTCAAAATTTCAAAGAAAAAGACGGATACTTTTAAGTTTTCTTTGCCAATGCCGTCAATGGTAAGTCCAACTGTATTGGCACCAGGATCAAATACGCCATCTGTACCTGTAACATCATCTTTAAATTTTAATAAATAATTTCCGTTGTCCAATGCAAATACGTCTTTTGTTTTGCCTTGATATACAGCTTTCATGAATTAAAACCTCCGCAATTTTTAACTGAAGTGATATTTTTTTGTCTGCTCTATTTTATCACTTTTTTGTCAATTATGATAGACACAATTAGAAATTTTATATAAATTTGTGAGCATTGTAAATAGTATGAAATAACTTACTGCAATTTTTGTTCAATGGCATGAATGATATGTTCTAATACTTGTATACGTCCATACTTTTTACATTGTGTAGGCACTACATGCCACGGTGCAAATTCTGTAGAAGTATGCCCTAGCATTTGATTTACAGCAATTTCATAACTGTCCCATTTTTCTCGGTTGCGCCAATCTTCAGGAGTGATTTTCCACTGTTTTGAAGGTGTGGATTGCCGGTCATTGAATCGTTTTAATTGTTCATCTTTATCAATTTGCAGCCAGAACTTTACAATGACAGCACCCCAGTCTGTTAATTGTTTTTCCAATTCGTTAATTTCGCTGTATGCGCGAATCTGTTCTTCTTTTGTACAGAATTGTTCAATATATTCAACCAGAACACGACCATACCATGTGCGGTCAAAAATTGTAATGTGACCTGTTTTTGGAATACTGCGCCAAAAACGCCATAAATAGTGGTACTGGCGCTCTTCTTCTGACGGAGCTGAAATTTGCCGTACTTGGTATCCTCTGGGGTCTAAGCTTTGACAAACACGATTAATACAACCGCCTTTACCTGCAGCATCCCAACCTTCAAACAAAAATATAGCAGGAATTTTTTGGCGATATAAATGTGATTGCAGGTCAAACAATTTTTTTTGTAGTTTTTTCAATTGTTTGTCGTAATCATCATCCGATATTTTTTGCTCTAAAGACACATTTTGAATTGGTTCGTATTTTAAAATCGGATAAGTCTCAGAAGGCATGAGAATAGGCCATGTTTTATTTTCTAATTGACGGGCAGAATCTTGAATAGTATTGATAACTGTTTCAAAAATAAATACGGATGCTTCGTCTAAATAAGAGGCATCTACCACATGCCATGGAGCAATTTCGGTGTGAGTGGATTCCAACATATTTTGATAGATTTGATAGCAATGATGATATTGATGATATTGTTTTTTTTCTTTTTCAGTAACACGCCATCTGGTTGCACTATTATTTTCCAAACCATCAATCCTGCTTTTTAAAGTTTTATCATCAATATGAAGAAAAAATTTAATAATGATATAGCCTGCATCGTGAAGTGTACGCTCAAACTGAAGAATTTCTTTGGTTCGCTCTTTTATTTTGTCCTCATCTGCTTGATTCAAAAGAGGATACGCCGAAATATCTTGATACCAACTGCAATCCAAAATAGATATTTCTCCTTTTTTCGGAAGCATATTCCAATGGCGCCATAAAAATGGATGGCGCATCTCTTCTTCTGTCGGAGGGGTAACATTATGCATGGTTAAATGACGAAAATCGAAATTAATCATCAGTTCGGAAATAAAAGTGCCTTTTCCGGAAAAACTCCAACCTTCAAATAATATAATGACAGGAAGTTGATGTTCTCGGATGGTTTGCTGCAGAACCATTAGCTCGGCTTGTAGTTGTTTTTTCTCTTTTTTATGTTCTTTCATATGTTTCTTATGTTCGTTTAATTCTATCAGCATAGGATGATTACCCCTTTTATGTTTTGTTTTTCTCATAGACTCTATTATGCAATTATGATTAGTTTATCATAAAAAGAGGAATAATCCTAGAGAAATATGCAGTATGATTTGTAAATTTTACATACATATGGTGGTGTTGTATTGCTATTTACAGCCCCAAAACGTATAATAAAAATAATTATGTTTTTGTATGAGTACAAAATGAAAAGAGGCATGGCGATGGATAGTAGAGTGGAATCCTATTTTGAAGATATCAAAGGAAAAAAGATTGCTTTTCTGGGAATCGGAGGCAGCAACTTACCGTTGGCAAAAATCTTTTGTCAAAAAGGTGCGATAGTATTTGCCTGTGATAAAAGAGAAAAAGAGCAGCTGGGAAAAACAGGAGAAGAATTAGAACAAATGGGCATCACCTTAAAATTAGGGGATCATTATTTGGAACACTTGGACGTTGATATCATGTTCCGCACTCCCGGAATGCGTTTTCATACAAAAGAGCTGGAACAGGCAAGAGAAAAAGGAATTGTTGTAACATCTGAAATGGAAGTGTTTTTTGATCTTTGTCCTTGCCCGATTTATGCGGTTACGGGAAGTGACGGAAAAACCACAACCACAACTATTATTTCAGAATTTATAAAACAAACAGGCAAACGAGTACACTTAGGCGGAAATATTGGAACACCTTTGCTTCCTGAAATTGAGCAAATTGATAAGAATGATGTGGCGGTTGTAGAATTATCCAGCTTTCAGTTAATTTCTATGCGTCGCAGTCCAAAGGTTGCGGTGGTGACCAATCTTTCGCCCAATCATTTAGATATGCATAAAGATATGGATGAATATGTGCAGGCAAAACGCAATTTGGTACTGCATCAAACAGCAGCGTCCAAAACAGTATTAAATGCAGAAAACCAACTGACCATGTCGTTTGCGAGTGATGTCAGGGGACAATTGTTCACGTTTAGCAGTGCAAATTCATGCAAATATGGAGCATATTTAAGACAGGATGGAATGATTGTCATGTCAGAAGGGGAAACACAAACAGAAGTACTGCACAGCAGTGAGATTAAAATCCCCGGAAAACATAATGTGGAAAATTATTTGGCTGCCATAACGGCAGTGTGGGGCAATGTTCCCCATGAAGCGATTTGTCAAGTGGCAAAAAACTTTGGAGGAGTACCGCATCGTGCGGAGTTGGTGAGAGTGTTAGACGGAGTTTCTTATTACAATGACTCTATTGGAACCAGCCCAACCAGAACAGCAAACGGAACTTTGCAGCTGTATGACAGAAAAATTATTTTAATCGCAGGCGGATATGATAAACACATTCCATATGATGCACTTGGCTCAATCATTATGGAGAAAGTGAAAACATTAATTTTAATGGGTGCAACAGCCGATAAAATAGAAGCCGCTGTAAAAGCAGCGCCAAACTATTGTGAACAGGAAATTGTAATTTTACATGCCGACTCTATGGAGAGGGCAGTTGCTTTGGCAAAAGAACATGCACAAAAGGGAGACATTGTATCTTTATCTCCGGCTTCCGCAAGTTTTGATTTGTATCCAAACTTTGAAGCTAGAGGAAATCATTTTAAAACTATTGTAAAGGGACTGTAAGGAGGGGCATTATGGAACAATTAAAAGAATTACTGTTTCAGCTTTGCAGTGCGGCAGGTACACCGGGTGACGAACAGTTTGCAGCACAGCAGGCTCAAAAAGCATTGGAGCCATATTGTACAGATGTTACGATAGATCACATGGGAAATGTTATTGGATTTATGGGAGATAAAAACGCAGAGCGTCAAGTGATGCTGGACGCCCATATAGACCAGATCGGAATGATTGTAACACAGATTGATGAAGATGGTTTTCTGCATATAGCGCCATGCGGTGGTGTAGACCGCCGTGTACTGCCGGGTGCTCCCGTAACAGTATATGGACATGAAACGTTAACTGGAATTGTATGTTGTTTACCACCTCATTTGGTAGAAGATGACGGCAACACAGTGGAACCGGTTGATAAGATGGCAGTAGACTTAGGGTTAACCAAAGAAGAAGCAGAACAAAAGGTATCTTTGGGTGACCGTATTATCATCAACGGTGAACCACGTACACTGCTGAACCATCGTGTGTCTTCTGCCGCATTGGATGACCGTGCCGGTTGTGCGTCGATTATTCGCTGCGCACAATTATTACATGATAAACCGTTAAAATGCGGATTGACTATATTGCTCAGCACGAGAGAAGAAACCGGCAGTCAAGGTGCGAAAACAGGCACATTCCGTATTTTCCCTACAGAGGCAATTGCGGTAGATGTCAGTTTTGCCGACCAGCCCGGAGTGGCAGCCTATAAATGCGGAAAACTGGGGGCGGGACCAATGATAGGCGTATCCCCTACATTAGACAGAGAGATGAAAGATAAATTGGTTCACATTGCCAAAGACGAAGAGATACCTTATCAAATGGAAGTGATGGGCGGTTCTACAGGTACCAATGCAGATGTTATCGGTACAACACAATCTGGTGTTAGAACTGCATTAATTTCAATTCCCTTGCGTTATATGCATACGCCTGTGGAAGTAGTTGATTTGGAAGATATCGAGCATGTCGCCAAACTGATGGCTTCTTATATCCATCATAGATAAAGAAAGGAGGAGAAAAAATGGCAAATATAAAGTTATTGGAACAATTGTGCACATTAAGAGGCATCTCCGGAGATGAAGAAGCAGTCCGCGATTTTATAGTAGAACAAATTACACCTTATGTAGAGTGTATTACCATAGATGCAATGGGAAATGTGATTGCAGAGAAAAAAGGTATAAAACCTGCAAAAACAAAACTGATGTTAAATGCGCATATGGACGAAGTTGGTATGATTGTAACCCATATTGATAACGATGGCTATTTAAAATTTGCAACTGTGGGCGGTATTGACAAACGTGTTCTTTGTGGCAGAAGAGTTACCGTAGGCAATGGTGTTTCTGGTGTAATTGGTGCAAAACCAATTCATTTGCTCAACTCTGAGGAAAGAGAAAAATCTGTTTCAATCAATGACATGTATGTGGATATTGGTGCTTCCAGCCGTGAAGAAGCTGAAAAAGTGGTTCATTTGGGCGACTCAGTTTGTTTTGATTCTCTATTTGATACACAAAATAGTATGATACGTGGTCGTGCATTAGATGACCGTGCAGGTTGTGCCATTTTAATTGATATGATTCAGTCCGAATTGCCTTATGATATGACATTTGTATTTTGTGTACAGGAAGAAGTGGGTACAAGGGGATCTCGCACTGCGACTTATCAGGTACAGCCACAGGCTGCAATTGTTGTGGAAACAACTACGGCAGCGGATGTTGCAGGTGTTTCTAATGAGAAACATGTGTGCAGCTTGGGCAAAGGCGCGGTCATTTCCTTTATGGATAGGGGAACCATTTATGACCGTGCTTATTACGATTTGGCGCTAGACACAGCAAGAGAGGAACAATTGCCTTGCCAAATAAAACAGGCGGTAGCAGGTGGAAATGATGCGGGGGCCATTCATGCTACCCGTGACGGTGTGCGTACCATTGCGGTATCGTTGGCTTGCAGATATTTGCATTCTGCGGTAGGACAAATAGCGCAGGAAGATTTTCACTCTGCTGAAACGCTTATTATGAAATTGGCAGAGAGAATTGCAGGAAGCGAACAAGTATGATTGTGTTGGCAAACGAGCAGGATTTTACACATATGGATTCATGCTTAAAAACGGATCCTTTTATATGCAGAATTATATGTATTGCAAATATGTATCAAAGTTACTCATTTGCCGATTGCTGGGTGCAAAAGCAGGAGGGAACAGAGCGGACTACGGCATATTTATCAAAAATGGACGGCGTAATTACGCTCTTTGCTCATGAAAATGCAGATTTTGATGAACTTTATATGTTTGTCAAAATGATAGGAGCAAGCTGTGTTATGTGTCATGCTTCCTGTGCTGAACAATTGCATATTACGCCTGCAAGAACAGGAAATATTATGAAATGGGATGCACAGTTATCAGAATATATCAACAGAACTGTTTGTCCGGATTTACATCAGGTGTATAGCGTATTACAGGCTTGTCACAGTAAAGCATTTCAAGTACCGGAATTTGAGCCTTTCTATTTGGATATGTCTCATAGAATTCGACATAAAGGTGCAACGGCAGTAGGGTATAAAACAGAGGACAAGCTTATTGCTTGCGCAATGACGGTTGCAGAAACAGAATACGCTGCCATTATAGGGGCTGTAGCTGTTTTACCAGAGTATCAAAGACAAGGTATTGGTACCTCTGTTGTAAAAAGTTTACTGCATGGTTGTATGGAAAAACATCAGAAACATATTTATGTGTATTGTAATTCAGAACAAAATGTCCAATTTTACCGTACAATGGGATTTACATACAGCGGTGTATGGGCGGAATTAGAACAAATCTAAAAGGAGAAAACATGTTTTACCCAGAGTTTAAACTAGATCCAAAAATTCAAACTGCAGCGGCAGAAGTTATGAAAAAAATTACTCCGCGTCTGCAAGAGATTGATGAAATTACCGAATATAATCAACAAAAGATGATGGCTGCATTTCATGAGGCAGGAGTTAGTGAAAGTCATTTTGTATCATCCACAGGCTACGGTTACGGTGACAGGGGAAGAGATGCACTGGACATGGTGTATGCAAAGGCGTTAGGAGCAGAAGATGCTTTGGTACGTCATAATTTTGTAAGCGGAACCCATGCGCTTACCGTAGCTTTATTTGGCGTACTGCGTCCCGGGGACACTATGCTGAGTGTAACGGGTATTCCGTATGATACTTTAAGAGGAGTTATTGGAATTACAGGTGACTCAAACGGTTCTTTAAAAGAGTTTGGAATTCATTATAAAGAGGTACAGTTAAAAGCGGATGGTACTCCTGATTATGACGCTATTGAACAAGCAATTGAACCGAATCAGAAAATGGTTTATATCCAACGTTCACGAGGATATAGCCTAAGGCCGTCTTTATTGATAGAAGATATCGAAAAGATTGCGGCAATTGCAAAGAAAAAAGCACCGGATTGTATTGTAATGGTAGATAACTGTTACGGTGAATTTGTTCAAACAGAAGAACCTACTTCTCGCGGAGCTGATTTAATGGCAGGTTCTTTGATTAAAAATCCGGGTGGAGGAATTGCGCCTACCGGAGGATATATTGCAGGAAGAAAAGATTTGGTCGAAAGCTGTGCATATCGTTTGACAACTCCGGGAACAGGCAGAGAGATAGGTGCAACGCTGGGAAATAACCGAGAATTGTTTTTAGGTGCGTTTCATGCGCCTCATGTAACGGGGGAAGCACTTAAAACAGCTATATTTACAGCGGGCTTAATGAATTACTTTGGTTATGACGTTACTCCTGCATGGGATGAACCGAGAGCGGATATCATACAGGCAGTGCTGTTGGAAAAAGAAGAAGCATTGATTGCATTTTGTCAGGGAATTCAAAAAGGAGCGCCGGTAGATTCGTTTGTTGTACCGGAACCATGGGATATGCCCGGATATGACTGTCAGGTTATTATGGCGGCGGGTGCATTTACTTTAGGTGCGTCTATCGAGCTATCTGCCGATGCACCGTTACGTGAACCATATGCTGCTTGGATGCAAGGTGGATTGAATTTTCACAGCGGAAAATTAGGCGCAATGCTTGCAGCGCAGAGTATGTTAGAAAAAAATATTATAAAATAGTAAAAAAACTATTGACTTTTTGGTGCGGCTTTAGTATAATTCTAATTGCGTCAAGAAATTGTCGCATCAAAATATGCGGGTGTGGTGGAATTGGCAGACACGCCAGATTTAGGTTCTGGTGGGCGACCGTGCAGGTTCAAGTCCTGTCACCCGTACCAACGTAAAAACCGCGTAACTAGGTCAAAAGGCTTGGTTACGCGGTTTTATTTGTTTTATATTTAAGTTGATAATCTTAAAAACAGCCTAAAATTCTATAAAAATGCAACATATAAAGAATTCTATTATTTTTTATCTTTTGGTCGTCTAGAGCGTGGGTGTAAGTGTTTTGTAATACTTCTCATGATTTCTAACTGCCACATTTTAATGCAATATACGGAGAGCATGAGATAATCATTTCTATCCGAGATCTAGAAGTTCTCGAAGGAAGCATACCGAGCAAACAATTAAAAATGCTTTTAGGTTGGGCGGCACTTCGACAAGATGAGCTACTAGAAAACTGGGAGCTGGCAGAAAGAAAATAAAAATTATTCAACATTGAACCGCTAAAATGATTAGCGGTTTTCCGCATTGGAGGAGATGACATGAGTAAAACCGTAGAATTTTATTTCAATAAAGGATTTGACCGAAAAAGCGCAGAATATTTTGCAAGTGGAAGAAAAAAACTTGTTGGTGTTCAACCGAATGACGATTTTACATTGACGTTGACTTTTGATAACGGAGAAGTGCGCCTATATGATGTAAAGCCCCTATTACAAAAAGGTACAGTTTTTGAACCTTTTTTGAATCTTGATGATTTTAAGCGTGTGTATATAGACGATTGCGGTTGTGTGGCGTGGGATAAAGACCCTAGTGTAGATAGTGATGTAGTGTGGAGTAATAAAGTCGATTTGTGTTCTGACAAATGTTACTTAGATAGTGTGCCCGTAAAGTGAAGAATTCTTTATACTATGCAACACGAATTTTTTTGCACATTTACAGTTCCGAAAAGTAATCTAACACAATTTTGTCATTTTTGTTTTTGGTCGTCTAAAAAGTGGATGTAAGTTAAAAAACATTGATAGCGCGTGTAAATATGTGTTGTCATATAGAAAAGGTAAAGTTACTTGAATCAAATAGTTTTGAGTGTATAAGAATAAACGATTCATATAAGTTTTATAAAAGTCATCAAATAGGTAGAGTGACAACAGTGACATTTCTTTGTAAAGATTAAAAAGTACAGAAGGAAAATATTGAAAGGCATGGATTGAAATAATATCGCATTTTTCGATATATTTATATAGGAGTGATTACATTGAATAAAATTTTATACCCGGCAGTATTTCAGCCGGAAGAGGTTGGGTATTCCGTTTGGATTCCAGATATACCAGGATGCGTTTCTCAAGGAGATACCCTTGAAGAAACATACGAAAATATTAAGGATGCATTGGGACTTTTTATCGAAGAACAAAAATATACAAAATCATATATTTTGCCGGAAGCAAGCAAGCCGGAAGATATTAAAGTGGACAAGGGTCAGTTTATTGCACTAGTTGAATTTGACTGGGGAAGCTATCGAAAGAAAAGGGAAATAGGGCAGTGAATAAAAGTATAACAATTTCTGCTTGGCTAAATGAAACAGCAAAAAGTGAAAGTATATCCACTTTTCACAGGTGCTACAAAACGCTTTAGAAGAAGCACTACATCAGAAAAAAGACTGTACGAAATAGTACAGTCTTTTTTCTTTGGCTATCTGTGGTAAGAAAGTTTAACTATTAGCAGACATATCTATATTTTTGCACCTTATTTCTGTGCTTTTTTTCGTTTGGAAAATGGTTTTGTAAATAGCATCATACATACACCTGCCACAATAAAACATAGATATATAATCAGTGCTGCCCAGGATGAACAATAAAAAAATTCAAATAGGATTTCATGGCTGAAAATTGCTTTTAATAACGGGAACACAATACCTTGTAATCCGTAAATAATACATACAATTCCAATCAGCCGAAAGGTGTCGTTATACTTCATACGATATCCTCCCTTATCAAAGTGAAGTTTATTTTTATATGTTCTATAATATAGATTCAAGGTTGTCCGAAAATATGCATGCAAATTCCAGATTTTTAACAGAATATATTTTGAATTATATTTCGTTGCTTTTGCAACATACTAATATCAGAAATATGCTACAATAGGAATTACAAAGTGGTAGGAGGATTTTTATGAAAAATTTAGAGTTTGCTGCTGTTCTTCCGTTTGCTCAGCAGGTACAATATCAAAAAGGTCAGGTGGTCAGCAAAACCATTGCTCAGAGTAAAGCGTTAAGCTTGACTTTATTTGCATTTGATAAGGGAGAAGAAATCGGCACCCATGCTTCCGATGGAGATGCTTTGGTCATCGTATTGGACGGACAAGGCCAAATTATCATTGACGATACTTCTTATATTCTAAATGCAGGAGATTCGATTATCATGCCTGCTCAGCACCCACACAGTGTATTTGCAAAAGAGCAGTTCAAAATGTTTCTTGTGGTGGAATTTCCATTGTCTTAAATAAACCATATAAAAAACAAATATTTTTTATTGCTCTGTATTCGGGAACGTCGTATAATAAACTTATCTAAAAATTTAATGGATAAAGTGTGATTGTATGCGTAAAGCTGCCATGATTGTAGGCGATTTCTTGAAAAAGAACATGGTATTTTGTATTGCTGTTACAGCGGCAATTGTTACGATGTTTTTTGTACCAATAGATTCTCAGTATATACAGTATTTTGACTTTAAAATTTTAGCGTGCATTTTTTGTGTCTTAGCAGTGGTTAACGGGCTGCATCATATTCATTTTTTTGAAATTATATCTAAAAAAATTATCAGGCGTTTTCGTACGGTAAAAATGGCAGTTTTGGCATTAATCTATTTAACTTTTGTGGCATCTATGATTATTGCAAATGATTTAGCTTTGCTCACATTTTTACCGTTAGGTTATTATCTTCTTAAAAATTCAGATAATTTAAAATGGATGGCCTTTACTTTTATTATGCAGACCATTGCTGCAAATTTGGGCGGTATGCTGACTCCTTTTGGGAATCCGCAGAATTTGTATTTGTATGGTAAATTTCAGATACCGGACTTGGAGTTTATTTCTACCATGTTCTTGCCGTTTTTATATTCCATTATTTTAATTACCATTACTTGTTTAATTTTTGTAAAATCCACACCTATGAAATTGTCACAGGTAAATTCGGAAAAGTTAGACGGAAAAAAGACGGCACTGATGATGGGTTTGTTGGTCATTTCTATTTTAATCGTATTTCATGGCATTCCCTATTATATAGGACTTCTGGTAGTGATAGGTGTGCTCTGTTTTGTTGACAGAAAAGCTTTATTGGAAGTAGATTATTTATTGCTTTTTACTTTTTGTGCCTTTTTTGTATTTGCAGGAAATATGGCACGAATTCCCGAAGTAAGGGATTTTTTTGGTTATCTGGTTCAGCAAAACACCTTTTTATATGGAATATTGACATGCCAGTTTATCAGTAACGTTCCCAGTGCATTATTGCTGTCTAATTTTGTAACTGATTATAAAGATTTATTATATGCAGTCAATATTGGTGGAATTGGCACGTTAATTTCTTCTTTGGCAAGTTTGATTACCTTCCGTGAATATGTGAAACATGAGCCTAAGAAGGGGCTTCGTTATTTGGGACTATTCACCGTAATTAATTTTGCATTTTTAGGAATTTTAATCGTTCTTGTCATGTTTGCAACATAAAAAAGCTCCTGAGATTTCAGGAGCTTTTCTTAAAGTAATCCAAAGAAGATAAATATGAGCCCAATTGCGATTCCAATTTGACAAACGCCTACAGTGCCGCCGTATAATAATGCCTTAGGTCCGTCTTTTATTAAATCGCGGAATTTTACACGCATTCCGATACCTGCCAGTGCAATAATTTCAAATTGGCCGCTAATAGTATGAGCGGTATGAGAAACTATTTCAGGAATTATATTGAATGTTGCAATGATGCTGAATAGGAAAAAGCCGATAATATACCATGGAATTTTTGCCTTTACTTTTTTGTCTTCATTAACTGTGTTGCTTCTGGAAAGCAGATTTTCTCCTTCATTGGTATTCAATTTAGAGAAAATCAATGCAACAAATACAATAAATATAATTCTGACAATTTTAAATATGGTAGACATAGCTACTACATCAGAATTTACAAAGGTAGCCGAGCCAATTACCTGCCCGACAGATTGTAACGTACCGCCAATCATTGCGGAAGTTTGCATCGTTTCATTGCCGTAAAGAGCACCCGTGAGAAAGGGCAGTGTAATCATTAGTACAGTACCTGTTAAATTCACGGTGGTAATTGAAATCCCTTTGTCTTTTGCGCTTGGATGGATTACACCTGAAACTGTGCCGATTGCAGAGGAACCGCACACAGAGTTCCCTGCACACATTAGTAAGGAGAATTTTTTTCCGAAGCGGAGTAATTTTCCAATAAAATATGTGACAATAATGGTCAAAGTCATTTGCAGAATAATAAATAATACGCCTTGCCAACCGACGCTCATAATATCGGTTAAATTTAGTGTGAAACCTGTTAATACAATAGAGTACTCTAACAAACGACTTTCTGAAAATTTTGTTCCCCTGTTGAAAAATTCTTTTGTGCAAAGTGTGTTTCCAACAATAATACCTAAAGCGATGGCAAATAAAGCAGCCCCTACAGTAGGTACAAAATGTGCAATTACTTGGCTGATACCGGAAATTATGATGCATATAATCAGTCCGGGCAGAATTTCAAGGATGTTTTGTTTTGCGCGTTTTAATAGTGCTATTATTTTTGTTTTCATGGATCATTTTGCACCTCCCTTTTGTTTATGACTTGATTTTATCATCGTTTTATTATAAAATCAAATTATAAAAAATTATATAATAATAAATTAAATTTATAAAAGAGGGTATTATGTTAGATTTTCGTTTGCTGACTTTTATGAAACTATGTGAGTTAAAAAGTTATACTAAAACAGCAGAGTGCTTGCATATGACACAACCAACAGTTACACAGCACATTCAGTATCTTGAAAGGCAATACGGTGTACCACTGGTAGAATATCACGGAAAAAGTGTTATGCTAACGCCAAAAGGGGAGCAGCTGTATTACTTTATTATGACTATGGAAGCGGACAGCGAACGTGTAAAACAAATTTTGAAAGAACCTACAGCAGAAAAACGTCATCTCAAATTTGGGGCAACTCTTACCATTGGTCAATATATTATGCCTCAAATTATGGCTAAATATTTTACACAGCATCCGAATGTGCAAATTACTATGCCTGTGGAAAATACAAAACAACTGTTGCAACGTTTAAATAATGGAGAGATTGAATTTGCAATCATTGAAGGTTATTTTGATAAACATGTTTATGGGCATGCGTTGCTGTCTTATGAAAGATTTTTAGCGGTTTGCGCACCGGGACATCCTTTATTGCAACGTACCTATAAATTAGATGAATTGTGCTGTTATCCTCTCGTTACAAGAGAAAAAGGTTCCGGTACCAGAGATATTTTTGAACATATCTTAAATGAACATTATCTGTCTATTGCTGATTATAAACAAATTTTAGAATTGGGTAGTTTTCAGGTGATTAAAGATTTGGTGCGTCAAGAAATTGGATTTACCTGTGCCTATGAATCGGTTGTAAAGGAAGAAATAGAAAAAGGAATATTAAAAGAAATCGCAATAGAAAAATTTTCTATAGAAAGAGAATTTAATTTTGTATATTTAAAAGATAGTATTTTTGAAGAGGAGTATTTGCAGTTCTATCAATTTTGTATGGAGCATTTAAAAGAATCTGAATAGAACAAAGTATAGTTATTTTTATAAATGAATCGATTTTTTGAAAAATTGTATTATTTTATACAAAAATCCATCTCATTCTTGAAAATAATCACAAAAAACGGTATGATAAAACAATATGTTATTTTGTGATATGTTAATTTCAGAGGAGGGCACAATGGAAAAATTAAAATTTAAGCAAATAATGTCCCTAACTTTAACGTTGTTTGCTATTTTTTTTGGGGCAGGCAACATGGTTTTTCCTCCTGCGATGGGACAACTGGCAGGAGAAAATTACTGGCAAGCTTTGATCGGTTTTATATTAACAGATGCAGGCATTGCGTTGCTTGGTATTATTGCGGTTGTTTTAGTAGGTCATGAAATTACAGACCTGGGAAATTTAGTAAGTAAAAAATTCTCTATTTTCCTTTCTATAGTTGTTTATCTACTTATTGGTCCATTATTTGCACTGCCGAGAACAGGAAGTGTATCATATGAATTAGCGGTAAAACCTTATGTACCAAGCGAATATTCATGGTTGGTTTCTTTAGGAGTAACAGCTGTTTTTTTTGCTGTTACATATTTTTTGAGTGCAAGGCCTAACAAAATAGTAGATATTATAGGTAAATATCTTACTCCCATTTTAATTCTCAGTATTGTAGCAATTTTCTTTTCCTGCTTATTTATGGATAAATCAAATCATGCAGTTCAATATGGAACTACAACAGCATCGGAGGCTTATTCTTCAGGTGGCGCCTTTTTCCAAGGATTAGTAGAAGGCTATAATGCATTAGATGGTCCAGCAGGATTGGTGTTTGCTATTATCATTATTAATGCGGTAACAGGTTTTGGAGTTAAGAAAAAGAAAAATATTACAAAATATACGATCATTTGTGGTATTGGTGCAGTGATTCTTCTATCAGGAATTTACTTTATGCTGACATATATCGGTGCATCTACATTAACTCCGTTCCCTAATGGTGGAGAGTTATTGCATGCGGTTACCAGTGATTTACTGGGTACTCCGGGAGGTATTGTTTTAGGCATTGCTGTACTATTGGCATGTTTGACTACCTCTATTGGTTTGACGACTTCTTTTTCGGACTATTTTCATGAATTAATTCCGTCTGTGTCCTATAAAAAAATTGCACTAATTATTTGTATTTTTAGTTTTGTAATTAGCAATGTTGGCCTTACTCAGTTGGTTACAGTATCATTGCCTGTACTTATGGCAATTTATCCTGTATTAGTTGTTCTAATTATTTTATCTTTTTTCAAAAGATGGATTCAACACAGAAGAATGATATATGTACTTTCCATGGCATTTGCATTCTGTATTTCATTTATCAATGGTTTGGACAGTGCCCATGTTCCACTGGGAATTGTAGCAGATTGGGTTGGTATGCTTCCGCTTTATAGTTTAAATTTGGGTTGGTTGATTCCCGCCGCTATAGGTGCCATTATTGGTATATTACCTTTCTGGCCAATGAATAAAAAGAAAACAGAGATAGAGAAAGTCTAAGTATTATTGTTTTAGACGATACCGTTGAATTTGCTAGAATTTATAAAGAAGTTTTTTCAAAAGTTCCGAAAGGGCATCATGAATATATTCTAGTGAGGAGAAATAGAATATATAGCAAAGACCCAGAACAGAATTCTGTTCTGGGTCTTTTTTTATTTTTCTAAAAAGTTGTAGTCTTTATTGGAAGTTTTAGAGAAGTACTCGAAGACTTTGGTGTCTCAAAAGGAACAGGGTATTACCATAAAATTTTTATTTGCATACTTGCTATGATAATTACAATTATTATAAGATTTAATAATAGAACTATTTATATTTATAATTTTACTTTATAATTATTTTGCCCTATAATATAGCCAAAGAAAAACATCATTTGGCAAAGGAGAGATTTCATGTACGATTTTATTATTATTGGCGGCGGTCCTGCTGGTATTAGCGCAGCTGTGTATGCGGTTAGCAGAGGATTGCGTGTTTTGGTTTTAGAACAAGAGAAAATAGGCGGAGTGATCGGAAAAGTTTCTATAGTAAGCCATTATGCAGCCATTGTAGAGAATGAAACAGGAGAGACATTTGCTGCACGTATGAAGAAACAAGCACTGGATTCTGGTGTGCAAATTTCTTATGAGACTGTGACAGAGGTGCAACTGACAGGAAAAACAAAGATTGTAAAGACTAACAGTGACGTTTATGAATCTCATGCAGTGCTGTTGGCAAACGGTACAACTCCAAGAAAACTAGGTATTCCCGGCGAGGAAGCACTTACTGGAAAAGGTTATGCGCTTAATGCAGCGAAATCTGCAAAAGAATATGCAGGAAAACATGTTTATGTAGTAGGCGGTGCGGACGGTGCCATTAAAGAGGCATTATATTTATCTCGTTTTGCTAAAAAAGTATTTATTATTCATTTTGAAGACAAACTGGGAGCTATTCCGGAGTTTACCAATAAACTGGCTCAGTTAGACAATGTGGAATTATTATTGCATTCTCGTTTGACCGAAATCGGCGGTAAGGGCCAAGTAGAATGGTTACAGCTTACAAATGAAAAAACAGGTGTAACCACAAAAATAGAGGACGAAGGCTGTGGGATTTTTGTCTATGCAGGTGCTACACCAAATACACAGTTGTATCCTGAATTACACTTAGAAAACGGCTACATTCCCGTAAATGAAAAAATGGAAACCATGTATCAAGGAGTATACGCAGCCGGTGATATTTGTGTAAAGCAAGTACGCCAGGCGGCAACGGCAGTGGCAGACGGTGCAATTGCGGCAATCAATGCGGCACAGTGGATTGCAAAGTCATAATACATTCCTTTATCACAGTAAAATTTTATCACATCCCCAAAAGCCATACATAGTATGGCTTTTTTTCATAATGATGATATTGACAGATTTTGCCGAAACCGATATAATGTTGCCATAATTTAATAAAGTATGTCATATCGCTTTTGCAATTATTTGCAGGAAGTTGGGTGTAATTCCCACACAGGAACGCTGCTGTAATAACGGAGCGGCCTTTCACGAACAAATTGTTTTTGTTCAGTCACTGGATATTTTCTGGGAAGGCGAAGGGTATTTGCTATGAGGTTTAAGTCAGAATACAGCGATATTACATAAGTACAATTACTCTTCGGACTCAAGAGGTACTAAATGGATAAAAAGGCTGTTTTCACACAGCCTTATTCGGCGTGTGTTCATTATCCTGTTCCAATGCAAATTACCGCATGAATCTTTTGAAGGGTTCATGCGGTTTTTTATATTTTATTTACATTTGAAAGGGAGTAACAAGTATGAAAAAATGGATGGGTTTAGGTATGTCGGCGCTATTGTTAATTGCAGCGCTTACCGGCTGCGGGACAACACAACAGGAGACGGCTTCCAATGAAATATCGGTGAGCCAGACAGACTCTCATTATCCCGTGACGGTTGAAAGTTATAATTATGCGGGTGATGTGGTAACAACTACGTATGAAAAGGCACCGGAACGTGTGATTACTGTGTATCAAGGTTCCATTGAAACGATGCTTGCTTTGGGATTAGAGGAACACGTAGTGGCTTCTTACGGACTGGATAATGCCGTAAAAGAGGAATGGGAAGACGGTTTGTCAAAGATGAACTATCACGAAGAAGTGTTTGCACCCTCCAAAGAAGATGTCATGATGTTGGAGCCGGACATGATTTTCAGTTGGGGTTCTTTGTTTGGTGAGAAAAAATTAGGCGATGTAGACCAATGGATTTCCAGAGGTACCAATACTTATATTAATACCAATACAAGAGCAGGTGGTTATGACCGTACTTTGGAACACGAATATACAGATATTTTAAATATAGGAAAAATATTTGATGTAGAAGAAAAAGCACAAACCCTGGTAGATGAAATGAAGCAAGAAATTGAAGATGCATTGTCTAAAACCAAAGGAAAAGAAGTACAAACCGTTTCTGTCATTGAGTTTTTGAATGATAATATTTCCAATTATGGTGCATCTTCTTTGGCAGGAGATATGATTACACAGTTAGGAGGAGAACTGGCAGCTCCTGATGCAAAACAAGTAGGAAAAGAAGATTTAGTCGAACAAAATCCCGATGTTATTTTTGTGGTTTACATGGAAAACAGCGGTGACGATGGAGAAGATGTAAAAAGTACATGTGTTGCAAAAGTTATGGAAGACCCGGCATTTGCAAGTCTGGATGCTGTAAAAAATGGACGTGTATATCCAATTATGTTGGGTGATATGTATGCAAGCGGCGCTCGTACCATTGATGGAATCCGCAATTTTGCCGCAGGTTTGTATCCGGAACTAAATCAATAGTATGAAAAAAAGATCATTCAAAAACGGTTTATTCAAAGGAAACCTATCTTTTATCACTTTGTTGGTTCTGTTGTCTGTTGCGCTGATTGTTTCATTGTTATTTGCGGTTACCATTGGTTCCAGCAATATTTCTATGGCAGATGTATATAAGGTTATTATTCGCCAATTATTTGGCATTGGGGATGTCTCTTATGCCAAAGGTTCCATTTATGATGTCGTCTGGTTTATTCGGCTTCCACGTCTGATTTTAGCAGTCGGGGTTGGTATTGGATTATCCGTCTGTGGTACTGTTATGCAGGCCATTGTGAAAAATCCGTTGGCGGATCCATACGTACTTGGTGTTTCTTCAGGTGCATATTTGGGTGCGGTTATTGCAATTGTTCTGGGGATTGGCTCTGTTTTGGGCGGAAATTTTGTAGGGATATTGGCATTTATAGGTGCATTTGTTGTTTCTTTGGCGGTGCTTATTCTTGCAAATGTTGGTTCAAGATCCAATACAGCGAAATTGTTATTGTCGGGTATGGCGTTAAGTACCGTATGTAGTGCAATTGCAAATTTTATTGTATATATGACAAAAGATAATGAAAGTGTTGTAACAGTCAATCATTGGCTGCTGGGTAGTTTAAGCGGTGCTAATTGGACAACAAATTTGATTGTTTTACCTGTGGTGCTGGCCGGTTTTGTATTTTTTCTGACACAATATCGTACCTTGAATTTAATGTTGTATGGCGATGAAACAGTAATTACACTCGGCACTAATTTGCATGTATGGCGCCATGTATATTTGGTAGTTTGTGCCGCTATTGTTGGAGTGTTGGTATATGCGGCAGGTATGGTTGGTTTTGTGGGATTGGTTATTCCCCATTGTGTGCGTATGATGGTAGGTACTGACCACAAAAAAGTAGTACCCCTCTCTGCACTGATTGGCGCTATCTTTTTAATCTGGGTAGACGTTTGCTGCCGTGTGCTGCTCAAGGGAAATGAGCTTCCTGTGGGAGTGCTCACAGGTATCATCGGCGCGCCGGTATTTATCTACTTAATGATTCGCCGAAAATATGGATTTGGAGGAAAAGACGCATGAAGGTATCAACCCAAAATCTCCATATTTCGCTGGGTGGAACAGAAATACTCAAGGGAATTGATTTTCATACGAAACAAAATTCATTCATTGGAATTATAGGTCCCAACGGCAGCGGAAAAAGTACGTTGCTCAAATGTATTTATCGTACCTTAAAACCAACGTCAGGTGCTGTTTTATTGGATGATGTTTCTTTGCAAACACTAAGCTTAAAGCAATCGGCAAAAAAGATAGCTGTAGTAGCGCAGCATAATCATTATAATTTTGATTTTACGGTAAAAGATGTCGTCATGTTGGGAAGAGCGCCTCATAAACGTATGTTAGACAGAGACACCAAAGAAGATGTTCAACTGGTAGATACCTGTTTACAACAAGTTGGTATGCAAGACTTTTCAGAACGTCTGTTTTCCTCTCTATCAGGTGGAGAACAGCAGAGAGTACTGTTGGCGCGTGCTTTGGCACAGCAAACACCTTGTTTGATTTTAGATGAGCCTACCAATCATTTGGACATTAAATATCAGTTGCAGTTAATGGATATTGTAAAATCTTTGGATATTACAGTAATTGCGGCAATTCATGATTTAAATATTGCTGCTATGTATTGCGATTATATTTATGTTATGAAACATGGTGAGATTGTGACAAAAGGTACACCAAAAGAAGTGCTGACCTCTAAAATCATTGAAGAAATTTATGAGGTACAAGCGGATGTAATGGAACAAAATGGCGTTTTACATATTTTATATCATCCGGGAGGAAAAACAAAATGAAGCATATTGCCATGTTAACTTGTTTGAATGTAAATGCCGTATGTACGGGTGCTTCATGTCTCAAAGCGTTTTATGATAGAACAGGTTCTTTTGCAATCTATCAAACGGAAGCATTATATTTGGATGCGTTTATGAAATGTAATGGATGTGGAAATTCTCCAAAAGAAGATAATGGTATGCTGGAAAAAATAGAGAGGCTCAAGCAGTTAGAAACGCAAATTGTACATGTTGGAATTTGTGCCAGACAAAAGGATGGTACGGAATGTCCAACCATAACGGAGATTGTTCAAATATTGGAACAAAACGGCATGAAAATTGTAAAAGGAACACATTGAGATATGAAGGAAAGAGTGATACAGCTGTATCGCTCTTTTTTATTTTTATATACAAACCATTTTGGACATACTAGAACGTAAAATAAGAACAAGGAGAGAGGCGTATGAATATTTCATTTGATGCAGTCTATTATGAACCCTCGATATTATCTTATCCTTTAGGACAACAATTAAAAGAAAAATATGTAGATTTGCCATGGCGGGAGATTGCAAGCCATAATCATATACAGCAGTTCAGAAATGCTCAAAATCATGAGTTTCCAAGACTAAAACGTAATTTAATCATTGGCACCAGAAAAACACATAAATATACAGAAAATCATAAGGTTTCTGATTTTCTGGTTCCCTATACGTCTTCCGGATGCAGTGCGATGTGTCTTTATTGTTATCTGGTCTGTAATTACAACAAGTGTTCCTATCTGCGAGTATTTGTCAATCGTGAACAAATGATGGAGAAGCTGATTCGTACCGCCAATCAATCTGAAAATCCGCTCACATTTGAGATTGGAAGCAACAGCGATTTAATTTTGGAGAACGTAGTTACAGAAAATCTTCCATGGACCATTGAGCAATTTGCCGCAAATGCAAAAGGGAAATTAACCTTTCCCACAAAGTTTGACATGATTTCATCTTTGCTTTCTCTGAATCATCAACAGAAGGTGATATTTCGTATGAGTTTGAATCCGGAAACCATTATCAGAAAAGTGGAATTGGGAACATCCAGGCTTAATCAGCGCATTATGGCATTAAATGCTATGTGTGACGCAGGTTATCCTGTGGGGATTTTATTGGCTCCTGTTATTTTTGTTCCCCAATGGAAAACATTATATGCAGAACTGATTTCTTATTTGGCAGATACCTTGAGCAGTAAAGTAAAAAAGTCTGCATTTATAGAAATTATTTTTATGACTTACAGTTATGTACATCATGCAATCAATACAGAAGCGTTTCCTAATGCGGTACCCTTGTATGACAAACAAGATATGACCGGGCGAGGAAGGGGAAAATATTGGTATAAAGAGGCATTACGAATAGAAGGAGAGACTTTTTTGCGTGAGCAGATAAAGAAAAAATTAGATGGAATGCCAATTTTATATGTAGTGTGATTTTCTTGCTGATAATATATAAAAAACGGGGGATACTAAACCGAAATACGTTGTAATATAGGATGCGATTTAACATGAAACATTCCGTTTTTAAACAAGCTGCCTGTTTTATTGTCTTTTTCACCATGATGATTCTCATTTTTTATTGGATTTGTTCTGTGGTAATCACCATGCCCGAAGCAGAACCTATGACAGCTGTTACCCAGCATGTTTATGTAAAAAACAGCGACGGAAATCAAGCAGTTGGACAAACAAAATCCATCGTAAATGATGATAAAGAATATGCGGTCAGTATTCATTATCCTATTACAGGAATCTCAGAAATTGACCGTGTCATCGAGCAGGAAATATATAGAAAAATAGAAGAGTTTGAAAACAAAAAGATAGGTTATCAAGCGCTAGAACCTGATGTTTCTTCTTCAATCTGGATTGATTATGAATCTTATATCAAAGGAGACATTATTTCCGTTGTTTTTTATACAGAAGAGAATTTTTCCGCTTTGGCACATCCTCTTGAATGTGTTGATACGTTGGTATTTGAAATAACTTCCGCAAAACAACTCAGTTTAGGCGATATATTCAAATCTGATGATTTCTCTATACTGGCAGAATTGACCAAGGAACAATTTGCAGAGAATTTGGATGTAAAAAGTCAAATGGATACGGAATTATTTTTAAACGGAACAGAGCCCACGGAACAAAATTATCAGCACTTTGCTTTAAAAGAAGATGGATTGGCAGTTTATTTTGAAAAATATCAAATTTTGCCGGGTTATTTTGGAATTCAATCCGTTACCATTCCCTATGACAGTTTGTCCGAATATTTGAACATCGATTTGTCGGGTACAGCTCCTGAAGCAGTACAAACAACAGCGCTGCCAAAAGGTGAGTTAACAGAACCGCAAACCGCAATTATTGATAAACAAAAGCCAATGGTTGCCTTGACATTTGATGATGGCCCACATTATATGGTAACACCTCGCATTCTTGATATTTTGCAAAAACATAATGCCAGAGCAACGTTTTTTGTGTTGGGAAACCGTGTAGACAATTTCCCCAATATCATTCAAAGGGAGTATAGCCAAGGGCACGAAATAGGGAGCCACTCGTTCAGTCACCCGCAAATCACAACATTAACGTCAGAGGAAATTGAGTATCAATTTGCGGAAACAGAGCATCGTATTCAGCAATATGTACCTTATACTACCAAATTGATACGGCCGCCATATGGGCAAATTACGCAATCATTAAAAGATGTACTTCAAAAAACCTTTGTATTATGGTCCATTGATACGCAAGACTGGAAAACAAAGGATAAAGACGCCATTGTCAGTGAGGTATTAAATAACGTAAAAGATGGAGATATTATACTCATGCATGATATGTACAGTACCACTGCAGATGCTTGTGAGGAATTAATTCCTGCATTGATAGAGCGAGGTTATCAGTTGGTCACGGTTTCGGAATTGTTGAATGCAAAAGAAATCACGCCTGTAGCAGGTAGTGTATACAGCAGAGTGTTATCAACAGAGAATGTAGCATCGTAAGGAGGATTTTTTATGAAAGCTCATGTAGACAGAAGAGGATGTATTGCTTGCGGGCTTTGCGTAGCAACCTGTCCTGAAGTGTTTCAATTTGAAGATGGGTTATCTTCAGTCATCGTGGATGAAATTCCGGAGTATTGCATTGATGACGCACAGGAAGCAGAAGAAAATTGTCCTGTTTCCGTAATATCTGTTTTTGAATAAAGAAAAAGCGCCCCGATTTGCGAGGCGCTTTGTTATTGTTTCCATGCATAGAATACTATCAGGATAACTGCATGGGAGGAATGTATGTGGTAACAGTCAGCTTATGTATGATTGTAAAGAACGAAGAAGACGTGCTGGCACGCTGTTTGGATTCGGTTAAAGATTTGGTGGATGAAATTATTATTGTAGATACAGGTTCTAAAGACCGCACGAAAGAAATTGCTCATACCCATACGGATAACGTATTTGATTTTGCATAGATAGATGATTTTACGGCAGCCTAAAACTTTGATTTTTCCAAAGCCAAATGTAGATATTGAATGTGGTTTGATGCAGATGATGTGATACTGCCTAAAGACCAAAAAGGTTTTCAAAGATGAAAGGAGATTTTATCTCCCGAAACAGATAAGGTCATGCTGAACTATTATACTACTTTTAACAGCGGTGGAAATATTCCTATTTTTTTAGCACATTTTTTGCTTTTTGTAAGTAAATAGATTTATTTGCATTAAACACATAGGAAATGGTACATACGATAAAGAAATAGGGAATAGACTCGAATCCAAAAATTTCTCCTCCAATAATAATAGGAGCTAGAAAGGTATTGGTAGCGCCGCCGAATACAGCAGCGTAACCCAATGCTGCTACAAATGGTACCGGGAGGCCAAACAAACCTGCCATGGCTGCTCCAAGGCTGGCTCCGATTGAAAATAATGGTGTTACTTCTCCTCCTTGGAATCCGGCTGAAAGTGTAACAATGGTTAATATAAATTTTAAAATCCAGTCCCAACCATATATGGTTCCATTGTTAAAAGATGCCTGAATTAAATTGGTGCCCAAACCGGAGTAGCGACCTTGATACAGCAAGAGAAATAAAGCGCTTAATCCTACGCCAACCAGCGCAATACGGATGATAGGATTTTTTATTTTGTCAGATAAAAATCGTTTTACCAGTTTTAAACACCATGCAAACAGTCCTCCAACTATGCCAAAAATAAGACCCAACAGGAGAAGTTGTGCAAGCAATACCCAAGAGAAAGAGATGTGTTCTGATAATATAAAAGTAAATTTTCCCAAACCCAATGCCTGAGATGTGGCACTTGCTGCAATGGATGCTGTAAATGCCGGAAGAAGTGCCTCAAACTTCATTTCTCCAATGACCAATACTTCCATTGCAAAGAAAACAGCTGCAATAGGTGTTCCGAATAATCCGGAAAAACCGGCAGCCATACCGGCTACAAGAAAAATTGGTCCGGCATTTTTTATAGGCAGATGCCTTCCAATCCAATGAGAAAAAGTTGCACCAATTTGAACAGCAACACCTTCACGTCCTGCACTGCCGCCGAATAGGTGAGTAATCCATGTGCTTCCCACTACAAAGGGAATCAGTCTTAAAGGAATCTTTTCTGCGTCACCATGCCCCACTTCAAATATTAATGTCATTCCTTTACTGCTTGTTCCTCCAAACTTTTGATAGCAGAATGCAATTAAAATACCGGCAAGAGGTAAAATGGGAATGAGATACAAAGGATATAATTCTCTGATACCCGTTATTTCAAGCAGTATTTTTCCAAAAGCTGTATCCATAGCTCCGATGATAATACCTACGGGGATTCCGATGAGTCCCAACAAAAGCTGCATCGCAATAGGTTTTCCCATAGCTTCTATTTGTTTGATAAATTTTTGCATATAAATTCACTCCATTCATCTTGTATCCTGACTGTTATTTTCGATTTGTGTTTATGATTTATAACAGTCAAATATGATTTCAAGCCGTTTTTCATAAAGGAGGCGCACGTTCTATATGTGGGCATAAATCTGTGTGAATTAGCTGTTTCCCAGGTTCCAAACAATATGGAAAGCGTTTTTGTATTTTTTGAATAAATTTATCAATTAGGCAGAAATGATTATGTTTGTTGCTTGCCATTGTATTTAACCTCTTTCTTTTGCAAAAAAAAATGACTTCTGCATCAAATGCAGAAGTCATTAGCTTTACTAAGCAGTTCCGGCAAAGCCGAGGGAGAACTTCATTCCCTTTTTATATTATATCGTTGTAAAATCGCTAAGTCAATAGACGTTAGACAAGTTTATTAATTTTTTGATACATATTACTTTATGATAATAGTTGAGATTATAATTTATAGTTGAAGTATAACAGTAAGAAAATGTATCAGCGGACAAAAGAGTTATATAAAACAGAGATTAATTGAACAGAAAAATGGTAGAAATAGATTAGGAAAAATGGAAAAGCTCATCGTACTGATTCTCTTAAGTTAAAAAATAGATAGGCTCAATGAAAGTATTTTTCTGTTAGAACATTGGAAGAAGACGAGGATTAAGTATCGAAACAGATAATAAGATAATCGACGATAATTCGTTTTGTAAAGAATAGATATATGAAGTATGAGACGAATATCAGCGATAAATACAATGCTGCACTGTATATACGTTATACTATCATTTTATCTCAAATGATTCGTATTTTGCTTTATCCCGAAATACGTTCTATATGATATAAGCTGTTTAGTACAGTCCAACCCTGTTGATATGATCGCATAATATTCCAGTATCCTGCGCCTCGCAGTCCATATTCTGGAATTAAAGCCAATTTTGCCTGAATACTGCGGGCGTCTTCAAACCATACGATATGTTCCCGGCCCCTTTTATCGTAATAGTTGAAATAAGGTGCTTGTGCAGTCTCGTCGTATTGAATTTCAGCACCGAATTGAATTGCCAGTTTGATTGCTTCATCGTTAGAAATAGAACGTGCCTTATTGCCTTTTTCAAACGGTAGCGTCCAATCATAGCCATAATTGGATATGCCCATAAATATTTTTTTACGAGGAATTTCTGAAACAGCATAGTCTAACACGGCGCGCACATTTGGTAGAGGAGACACTGCCTGCGGCGGTCCGTATGTGTACCCCCATTCATATGTCATAACAAATACAGCATTTGAAGCCATGCCGATTTCTTTATACAAATGTCCTTCATATATGGTACCTCTTTGCATTGCTGAAATTTTAGGAGCGAGTGCAGTAATCACTTCATAGCCCAAAGGATTTAAACGGGAACGCAGATTGGAAATAAACGCAGCATATTTCTCTGAATCCTGCTTGTTAATAAATTCAAAGTCAACGTCCAATCCGTAGTAACCTTTATCATTCATATTTTCGATAATTTCATCAATCAATTTATCTTGTATGGTTTGATTGTTTAATACAATGGAAGCACGTGCACTGTCAAAGTTGCCTTTTTCTGTTAAGGTGGAAAGGTGCATTAACGGGGCTGTATCATATTCTTTTGAAATGTCTATCATATGGTTATCATTCAGCATGACCAGACTGCCGCTTTGAGTTAATCCGTAAGTAAAAGGTGTTACATATGTTAAATAAGGCAATGTTTTTCTCAGCAAATCATCTGAAATAGACGGTTCCCCATATCCGTTTACTTCAAAACTTCCAAGTTTTTCTTGGTCGTAAGTAATAACAAGTTGTTCCCCGGGCATAATGGTAGAACGTCCATTTAACTGGGGATTGTTTTGATAAAGAGAAATGACAGAAACTCCGTATTGTTTTGCAATGGTATATAGAGATTCACCTTGCTTCACGGTATGAACCGCCGTTGGAAATTGTACAACAATGGTTTGCCCGATTACCAATGTGCTGTTGTATTCAATTCCGTTGTCAATTGCAAGACGATACGGAGAAACGCCGTATTCCTGCCCTATTTTATAAAGAGAATCTCCGGGTTCTACAACATGAATGATCATAGCATAACTCCTTATTTGAACATGAATGAATTATTTCTTTTATCACATGATATGAAAGCGTTGTTTGAAATGTGCAGAGATGACTTTGATATTTAATTTCTTGTTAAATTTAGGATAAGCTATTGTAAAGTTTTTAAAAATTAAATTAAATTCTCTCTAAGATATAGTAAAGTCGCTTGCTGCAATTACAAAATGTAAAAAAGCAGTTTCAAAATAATCCAATTTTAAATGGCATTAACCTTACAATAGAAGATGGAGAAATCGTATCCATTTTAGGTCCGTCCGGCAGCGGAAAAACAACGTTGCTCAATATTATTTTAGGTCTTACTCAAATTGATGAAGGCAGTATTTTGTTCGCAGGTCAGGATATTAGCCAAACTTCTATGAAAGACCGTGGCTTTAACATTGTTTTTCAAGATTATGCGTTGTTTCCAAATTTAAATGCATATCAAAATATCATATACGGTTTAAAAAATCGTCCAAATATTTCAAATAAACAAGAAGTAGAGGAATTAATTGATTTGCTTGGACTGCGTGCCCATTTATATAAAAGAATTGACCAGCTTTCCGGCGGTCAAAAGCAAAGAGTTGCCATTGCGAGAACTTTGGTGATGAAACCGAAGATTTTGCTGATGGACGAGCCTCTCAGCGCGCTGGATGGCGTGATGAAGGAATCCATCAAAGAGCGCATTAAAACAATTGCAAGAGAATATCGTTTAACTACCATTATCGTAACACATGACCCTGAAGAGGCTCTGACTTTGTCAGACAGGGTTTTAATTTTAAATCAAGGACAAATTTCTCAATATGCGACACCGCAGGAAATTATCCATCAGCCAAATAACTCGTTTGTGAAAGAGTTTATCTTAAATCAGTTAATGATAAAGCGCAACAATATTTATGAATTGTTTGGTATGCAAGATGTTTCGTAAAGGAAAAATAGAAGCAAAAGTAATTTTGGCAGCCGTTATTTTGTTGTTTACCTGTTTTTTAGTTGTGCCAATGATTTTTTTATTGGTGAAATCCTTTTCTTCAGGTGGAGAATTCAGCTTTGCAGCTTATGGAGATATATTCACAAGTCATGGCTTTTGGAGTTCTATGGGAAACAGCTTCCTTGTATCCGCCTGTGCGGCCTTAATTACAACAAGTTTGGCCTTCTTTTTGGCATATGCTATGAATCATGCCAGAATGCCAAAATTTTTTCAGGTGTTGGTAAAAAACATTACAGTTGCGCCGATGTTTTTGCCATCTATTACATATGGTTTTATTATCATTTATTCCTTGGGCAAAGAAGGGTTTATTACTCATCTATTCGGAGGCCAGCTGTTTTCTATTTATGGATTTAGCGGATTGCTCCTTGGTTATATCATTTATACCTTACCAATTACGTTTATGCTGATTCATAATGCATTTCAATATGTAGATAAGAACTATATTATTGTGTCAAAAGTAATGGGTGATAGTGGTATACGCACCTTTTTTATGACGGCGGTTCGTCCGCTGGTAGGAACACTGGGAGCTGCATTTATTCAGTCGTTTACGTTAAGCTTTACAGACTTTGGTATTCCTACCTCTATAGGAGGTCAATATGACGTGGTAGCAACACGTTTATATAACGAAATGCTGGGTTCTATTCCTAATTTTTCAGGCGGAGCAGCCACTGCGCTCATGATGCTGATTCCTGCGGTTTTCAGCATTATTATGATGAATATACTGCAAAAATATAATTTTCGTTATAACAAGGTCTCCAAAGTGGTATTAGAGAAAAGTCTTGTTCGAGATACCATTTGTATGGTAGGAAGCGGACTGATTTCATTGGTAACGGTTGCTTTATTTTTGGTTATGTTTTTGGTTCCATTTGTAAAGCAATGGCCATATGATTTTTCATTTACATTTGAACATATCATTAGTGTATTTACCACCGGTAATTTGTTATCCGTATATGGCAACTCCCTTATGGTTGCGTTTGCTACTGCCGTATTAGGTGTTTTGGTATCCTATGGTGCTGCACTGGTAACGGCACGAGCAGGGCTAAGCCCGAAACTTACTAAAATTGTGGATGCCATTTCTATGATTACAAATACCGTTCCGGGTATGGTATTGGGCATTGGATTTTTGTTTGCGTTTTCCGGTACCGGCATACAAAATACCTTTTTTATCATCATCATTTGTAATATTGTTCACTTCTTTACAACACCGTACTTAATGGCAAAAAATGCATTGGAAAAAATGAACGGTTCATGGGAATCTACGGCGGCTCTTATGGGCGATAGTTGGATAAAAACATTGATACGCGTGGTAATCTCCAACTCGTTTGCTACTATTTTGGAAATGTTGAGTTACTACTTTATCAACGCCATGGTGACCATTAGTGCAGTGGTTTTCTTAACGGGAGCACATACCATGGTGCTTACTACAAAAATTAAAGAACTGCAGCATTATGCAAGGTTTGATGAAATATTTGTATTATCACTTTTGATTTTGTTTACCAATGTGATTGTAAAAGTAGTATTGGCACTGATGAAAAAACATGCAGAAAAGCCGGCGAGGGTCAAATCGACAGTTAAAAGGGGGATTATATGTGAAGAATAAAGTAATGGGAATATCCTTTTTGGTGGCGATTGTATTGTCAGTTTTTATTTGTTGTGCCTCTTTTGTATTTGGGAAAGGTGACAGCAAGGTGGTTATATACTCCAATGCAGATGAGGAAGCACTGACCGCAATAGAACATGCGTTGGATGAATCGGGATATCAAGGACAATATATTTTGCAATCCTTTGGCACATCTGAACTGGGCGGTAAGCTAATGGTAGAAGGCAGTAATTTGGAAGCGGATTTGGTAACCATGAGCTCATATTACTTAGATACAGCGCAGGCAGAACACAATATGTTTTTAGATTTGACTTATAACACCAATACATTGCAAGAATATCCTTCTTATTATGCACCTGTTACTGCTCTGGAAGGTGCTTTGTTCGTCAATACGGAAGCAATGCAAGAACTGAATTTACCTATGCCCACCTCCATTGCAGATTTGGCAGATCCTATTTATGCTGGTGTTATTTCCGTGCCGGATATCACAGGATCTTCTACCTCTTGGCTTATGGTACAAGCGATTATTGATACTTACGGAAATGGTCAGGAAGGACAAGAGATTATGCAGAGAATTATCCAAAATGCAGGTCCGCATTTGGAAAGTTCCGGTTCAGGTCCAATCAAAAAGGTACATGCAGGTGAAGTTGCCATTGCATTTGGATTGCGTCACCAGGCAGTTGCAGATAAAAATGAAGGATTGCCTATTGATTATGTTGACCCTACAGAAGGAAATTATATGCTTACGGAATCCGTAGCTGTATTGGATAAAGGAGAATACACCAATTCTTTGGCCATGGAAATGGCACAAGTAATCACAACAAAGGCAAGAGAAGAACTAATTCAAGTTTATCCTGTTGCCTTATATGAAGGCGAACCCCTTAATACATCGTTGGACTGTGGAAATGTAAAAACATTCAGCAGTCCGCTTACATTGGAGTTGTTGAAACAACATCAAAGGTTTATGCACCCAAATTCATAACAGAATGGAGATATAAAATATGAAACAATATAAATTATTAACCCCCGGACCTCTTACAACTACAGATACAGTAAAAGAAGAAATGATGTTTGACCATTGTACGTGGGATGATGATTATAAACAAATCACACAAAAGATTAGAAAGGAACTGCTGGAACTGGCTCATGTAAATGAGCAAGATTATACCGTTGTGTTGATGCAAGGAAGCGGAACATTTGGGGTAGAATCTGTGCTGACTAGTACAGTAGCTGATACAGATAAAATTTTAATCTGTGCAAACGGTGCTTATGGAGAACGAATGGGCGATATTGCACGTTGTCAACGTTTAAATTATGTGATGTATCATGAGCATTACGCGAATATTCCCAGTGCAGAGCATATACAGTCTTTATTGGAACAGGATCCTGCAATTACTCATGTAGCAATGGTGCATTCCGAAACCACTACAGGAATTTTAAATGACATTGAGGCAGTTGGAAACGTATGCTGTAATATGAGAAAAATATTTATCGTAGATGCAATGAGCAGCTTTGGCGGTGTGGATATTCCTGTAAAAGATTGGCATATTGATTATTTAATCAGCAGTGCCAATAAGTGTATACAAGGTGTGCCCGGATTCTCTTTTATTATTGCCAACAGAGAAAAACTGAAACACTGTAAAGGAATTGCACGCAGTTTATCTTTAGATTTATATGACCAATGGGTACAAATGGAGAAAGACGGAAAGTGGAGATTTACTTCTCCAACACATACAGTTTTGGCTTTTGCAAAAGCATTGGAAGAGCTGAAACAAGAAGGAGGTATCCAAGCGCGCCATAGAAGGTATGCAGAGAATAATCACAGCTTAATTGAGCAAATGAAGCAGCTTGGATTCGATTCTTACATAGGCAGGGAATATCAGTCTCCTATTATTACAACATTTTTGTATCCGGAGCAGGGAACTTTCAATTTTGATGATATGTATCATTACATCAAAGAGAGAGGATATGCGATTTATCCCGGAAAATTAACAGAGTTGGATACGTTCCGTATTGGCAATATCGGAGAAATTTATTTGGAAGATATCAATACGTTATGTACTATCATAGAAAATTATTTAAAGGAGCATTGCAATGGCTAGGATAGAATGTGTAATTTTTGACTGGGCAGGTACTACGGTAGATTATGGCTGTTTTGCACCGGTACATGCTTTTATGGAAGTATTCCGTGCTTATGGAATGGAACCAACAATGGAAGAAACCAGAAAACCGATGGGAATGTTAAAAAGAGATCATATCAAAACCATGTTGGAAATGCCCAATATCAAAGCAAAATGGTTTGAAAAACATGGAAGACCCGTAACAGATGCTGATATTGATGCAATGCATGACCGTTTTGAGGAAATATTACTGGAAAGTTTGAGTAAATTTACAACTCCCAAGCCATATACAATAGAAACTGTAAATCTGTTGCGAGAAAAAGGAATTAAAATTGGTTCTACAACAGGCTATAACGATATTATGATGGAAATTGTAACAAAAGGCGCAAAAGAACAAGGTTATGCACCGGATTTCTGGATTACTCCCAACAGTGTTTCAAACTGCGGAAGACCCTATCCTTATATGATATTCCGTAATATGGAAGCGCTAAAGGTATCTCACGTAAAACATTGTGTAAAAGTGGGAGATACGGTATCCGATATCAAAGAAGCGGTACATGCAGGCGTATGGGCAGTAGGTGTTGTTGAAGGCAGTTCTGAGTTAGGTTTTACGGAAGAAGAGTACAATGCATTGAGTGAATCTGAAAAACAGAAGGAAATAAAACGTGTAACGGAAAGTTTTCAACAGGCTGGTGCTGATTTTGTAATTGTAAATTTAAAAGAATTACCATCTTTACTAGAAACAATTTAAATTGTTTCTAGTAGTTGGAAGTATTGATACATGGAATATGTAGTAATATTTGTAAAAATACAAAATACATCTAGTTTGTCAAATATATAGGTGGACAGTGCTTAGAGTGCTGAGGACATACTTTGAGCAGGATATTTGAATCAAGCAAAACTTACTGGAAAAAGAGCAGCGATATATAGATGGACTATATTCAAAAATAGAACCAACCAGTATAGAATACTTAAAAAGAGGTACAGGTAAGCCGTAATGGATCGGCTGCCTGTTTTTTATGTTTAGGAATGATTTTTATAAATTAAGATACAATATAAAAATAAACGGCTGTATATATTTTACAAAAGCTTGTGTTTCCGCATTGCTATTTCAATGCCTGTATTATATAATGAATAAATATAAAAGTTTGGCTGTATTCATAAGTGCAGTTGTACACCCGTTATCAAGTTAGCATAACAGGAGGAAGGAACTATTTATGAGAAAAATGCTCGCAATCGGTGCGACAAAATTTTTAATATGGCTTGGACAAGCAATGAACAAACAGGGTTCTTCTACTCCAGGCAAAATAGGGCTTAAAATTTATCCTAATTTACTCAAAGATTTGGCAGCCCAGGTGCGCGAAGATATTTTTGTGGTTTGCGGTACTAACGGAAAGACCACTACCAATAACCTTTTATGTGAAGCGCTTCGTTCTGAAGGAAAAAAAGTTGTATGTAACAGTGCAGGTGCAAATATGCTGTATGGTATTGTAACTGCATTTGCAGATTCTGCCAGCATCAGCGGCAAGTTAGATGCAGACTGTGCCTGCATTGAAATTGACGAGGCTTCTGCGCGTAGAGCATTTCCCCACTTTAAGCCGAATTATATGGTGTTAACCAATTTGTTTCGAGATCAGTTGGATCGTTACGGAGAAGTTGATATCACAATGGATGTGCTTAAAGAAGCTTTGGCTATGTCTCCGAATACAAAGCTAATTGTAAACGGTGATGACCCGCTGTCTGTAGCCTTAGCAAAACAAAGCGGCAATCCATTTGTTACATTTGGTGTGGATGAACAAGTAATTGACACCAAACAAGTAGCAAGAGAAACAAAAGAAGGCCGTTTCTGCCAAGTGTGCGGCGCTGAATTACAATATGATTATTATCATTACAGTCAATTGGGAAAATATCATTGCCCAAAATGTGACTTTGCAAGACCAAAATTGGATTATGCTGTTACCAATGTGCATTTGGACAGAGGTATTTCTTTACGTATAGAAGGCAGACAATTCCGAATTAAAAGTCATGGATTTTATAATGTATATAATATTCTTGCTGCTTATGCGGCAGCAAGAACCGCAGGTTTTTATTTAGAACGATTTGACCAAGTATTGCGCAAGCATAAAACGCAGAATGGTCGTATGGAACTATTTGATATTGGCGGAAGACATGTGGTTTTAAATCTTGCAAAGAATCCGGCTGGTTTTAATCAGAATATTTCCGCTGTTTTGGAGGATACATCTCCGAAAGATTTGATTGTAGTGATTAACGATAAAGCACAGGATGGCAAAGATATATCTTGGTTGTGGGATGTTGACTTTGAGCGTTTTCATGATGCGCACGTTCAAACCTTTATTGCAAGCGGAATTCGTGCTCTGGATATGCAGCTGCGGTTTAAATATGCGGATATTCCATCAACAGTGGAAGAGGATATTACAAAGGCAATCGAACGTCTTGTGACGGGAGGAACGGGAAATTTGTACGTATTATGCAACTATACTGCATTGTATAATACCCACCTTATCCTCAAGAAATTGGAGGAAGGAAAAGTATGAAACTGACAATAGGACATTTGTTTCCGGAATTATTAAATCTTTACGGAGATCGCGGCAATATTATTTGTATGGTGCAACGTTTAAAATGGCGCGGTATTGATGTGGAGGTAAAAGAATTTGAATTGAATGATCAAATAGACTTTTCAACATTAGATATTGTATTGCTTGGTGGCGGCTCGGATCGGGAACAATTGCTTGTATGTAACCGTTTAAAAAAAATTAGGAAAGATTTTATTGACTATGTAGAGCAAGGCGGCGTTGTATTGGCAATTTGTGGTGGTTATCAGTTGCTTGGTAACTACTATAAGGTGGGAGACGAAACCATAGAGGGTTTGGGAGTAGTAAATATTTATACCGAACATGGGGATAGCCGATTAATTGGTAATATTGTATTGCAAAGCGATTTATTTCCGCTTCCTATTGTCGGATTTGAGAACCACGGAGGCAGAACATATATTGAGGACTATCAGCCTTTCGGAAAAGTGTTAAGCGGACATGGAAATAATGATAAGGATCAGAGTGAAGGCATTATATATAAAAATGTAATCGGCACTTATCTTCACGGTCCGTTGCTTCCGAAGAATCCTCATTTATGTGATTATTTACTGCAAACAGCATTAAATCGACGTTTTGGTAAAGTAGATTTACCTGAATTGAATGATAAAGACGAATTGGCAGCAAATCATTATATTGTAAAACGATTTGCGCAATCGGAATAACCATGAAACAATCCTTGGATATATTATATCCAAGGATTGTTTCTCGTAATGAGCATTTGTATTTAGTAGGGTCATATTTAGATTTTTATTGTAATATGTAGCATATATGCGTGCTTTGTTCAATATTCCAATTCGAAAGTATTAAAATCTGATTGCATGTATTTTCAAAAATCTATCCACTGCCTTATTTCCATTGTTAAAATTTTTATTAGGAGAATCCCTTTAGATGTTTCAATCTGGAAGGGGATTTTTTATGAGATAAAAACTTAGTATTTTGTAGGATAGTGTTACAGTATTGATACTACACTTTTTATGTAGAAGATGATATAATAAAAAAATATATATGGCGATTATTTTGTTTGAAAATAAATTGTAAAGGTGTATAAAATGAAGCGGAAACTATTCGTTACTATAGCATCGGTTTTATTAGCAGTTACATTAACTGGTTGCTCTCCTTTAGGACTGGATGCGCAAACATTAATGAAACCGCCGAAAGCAACCGGTGAAAGACAAGAAATTTATAGTGTGTTGGAAGAAAAGGCAAATTATCAGTTAACATTGCGTTATCCTAAGGCGGGAGAGTATCGTTCGGCTATTGTTATGAAAGATGTTACAGGTGACGGTAATGATGAAGCAATTGCATTTTACACCAGAGGGGAAGATCCCTATACAATTGTATCTGTTATTAGCGAGACAGAGGGTGTTTGGACTGAAATTGCATCCTATAAAAATCCTTCCACACAGATTGACAGAATTTGTTTTGGAGATTTTAACGGTAACGGAATCACAGATTTTGCAATTGGTTGGGGGAATTCTACAACAGGTACCAGTGAACTGAGTTTATATACATATAAAGATGAAACTATCAAAGAGGTTCCAACAAAAGAATTGTACAATGAACTTGCTGTAGTAGAGTTTGAAAGCGGAAAAAACGGTATTTTTACCATTCGCTTGCAAACCAAGGAAAGTCCTTCCGTTGCAAAATTATTTACAATTTCAAATGGCAATATCAGTTTATTGGGTACGGCTGAACTAGATTCAGATGTAACAAAATACACTAAGGTGACAGCAGGTAAAATAGGTGCTAACGATTATGGAATTGTCCTTGACGGTATAAAAAGTGCACGTGTACACCAAACAGAGATTCTATATTGGGATCGTAATGATTCTAAATTAAAGAACCCTTTGTACAAACCGGAAGATAAAACCGTATTATATACAGAACGAAATACTGCTGTTCAATCCCAGGATATTAATGGGGATTCTATCATAGAAATTCCGCTTACACATATTTTACCGGGAATTTCTTCAGATACTATCAGCGATACGGATTATATTGTAAATTGGCATCGGTATGATGTTAGCACCAATACATTTACCAATTTATTGAGTACAGTTGTTAACAGCAAAGACGGTTATATGTTCATGATACCGGATGTATGGAAAGATGTGATTACAACCGAGTGGAGTGAAGAAAACAGAGCATTAACTTTTTATGAGTGGATCCCTGATATGGCAAGAGCCGACAGCGGCGTGAAAGGGGACGCGTTATTAACCATACAAGTAATGACAGAAGATGAATGGAAGAATCAGTCTGAAAATACGGAATTGTATAAATTAAAACAGCATGAGAACATAGTGTTTGTAGCAAAACTGGAACATACCGATTCTAAATTGTCATTAACTATGGAGCAGGTAGAATATTATTTTAGATTATTTTCACTAAATTAATTGTCCGAATCTAATTCAGGAGGAATAACACATGAAGAAAATTCTAGTATGTGAAGACGAACAAGTCATTCGAGAATTTGTTGTTATTAATTTACAACGTGCAGGATATGAAGCTTATGAAGCGGAAAACGGCGAGCAGGCACTGGAAATTTATGAACGTGAAGGCGGCGATTTTGATGTTGCCGTACTGGATATTATGATGCCTGGAAAATATGATGGCCTTGCAGTATGCAAAGAGCTGAGAAAAAGAAGTGGAACCATTGGTATTATTCTATTAACTGCCAAAACACAGGAGATGGACAAAGTCAGTGGTTTAATGATGGGTGCGGACGATTATATGACAAAACCGTTTAGTCCGTCAGAATTGGTAGCACGCGTAGATGCTATTTATCGTAGAGTAGCACTTGCAGAAGTGAGAACAGAAAATAATTTTAAGGAAGAAATTCATTCCGGTGAATTTTCGTTAAATTTGCGTAATAGATACTTACTCAAACGTGGACAACCGATAGAATTGACTCAGGTAGAGTTTCAAATTATGGAATATTTTTTCTCTAATCCTGCTACTGCACTTAGCAGAACGGATATTTTGAAACATGTGTGGGGAGAAAGTTATTTCGGTGAAGAAAAAATTGTAGATGTGAATATTCGTCGTTTGAGAATGAAAGTAGAAGATGAACCCTCTAACCCTAAACATATTGTAACTGTTTGGGGACTGGGATATAAGTGGGAAGCATAAGGGGCTTTGTTGCCTATTATTTAGAAAAGGGGAGAATATGCCGCCTTGCGGATAAAAGGTATTACACGGCGCTGGTTATTTAATGTTTTAGGAATTGTAGTAATGGTATTAATTGTTTTAATCGTATCATTATCTTTTGCAGTGCAGAATTATACCTATAATGGTATTTTACAAGCACTAAATGCCAATTCCAGAGAATTAACCAACGTATTTATTGATTATAAAAATAAAACATCTTCAGATTTTACATCCATTGCATATACTTATGTAGAAAATTTTACCAGTAAAGAAAATATGGAGCTAATGGTTATTAATAGTGATGGTAAAATTGTACTTACTTCTACAGGTTTTACTCCGGATCAAAATCAGCCTATGAATGATTATTATACTGCTTTGCAGGACGCCGAAGGTTATGGTAGCTGGAAAGGAAAACTTTCTTCAGGTGAGAAAGTTATGGCAGTTACTCGTGTACTAAGAAATAATGACGGTATGGTTGTAGGTGGAGTACGCTATGTGGTATCATTAGAAAATGCAGACCGTCAAATTTTAGCCATTGTGGCAACTTTAACAGGAATAGGTGTTTTAATTATTCTGTTTGTCTGCATTACCAGTACTTATTTTGTAAAATCTATTTTAAACCCTGTGCGTGAAATTAATAGTACGGCAAAGCGAATTGCCCAAGGTGATTTTGATGCCAGAATTCAGAAAAAACATAACGATGAAATTGGTGAGTTGTGCGATACCATTAATGAAATGGCGGTAGAGTTGGGCAACTCTCAACAAATGAAAAATGATTTTATTTCATCTGTTTCCCATGAATTGCGTACCCCTCTGACAGCCATAAAAGGCTGGGCAGAAACGATGCAGAGCGGGGAAATTGACCGTGGTACCTTTGATAAAGGTATGGGTGTTATTATTCGTGAGTCCGAACGTCTTTCCGGAATTGTGGAAGAATTATTGGATTTCTCTCGAATGCAAAGTGGTAGAATGACGCTGATGATGGATCGTATTGATATTCTGGCAGAACTTGGCGAAGCTGTTTATATGTTTAGTGACCGTGCAAAAGCTGAACATAAGTTTTTATTATACGAAGAGCCGGCAATGCTATCTCCTGTTTTGGGAGATATTAACCGTTTACGTCAAGTTTTTGTAAACATTATTGATAATGCCTTGAAATATACGGACGAACAAGGTACTGTTAGTGTATCGGCCTGTGAGGAAGATGGCTTTATTAAAGTACAAATTGTAGATACAGGCTGCGGTATTCCTATGGAACATTTGCCAAATATAAAAGAAAAATTCTATAAAGCAAATCATGTGGTCCGTGGCAGTGGTATTGGTTTGGCTTTGGCAGATGAAATTATCACTTTACACAATGGAACTTTGGAAGTAGAAAGTCAGGAAAACTTAGGTACAGCTGTTACCATTCGCATTCCTGCAATGCAGCAATTTGATAATAAAGATGTGCAAGAAGTGCAGCAAGAGTTACCGGTGGAATTGCAGGAACAACATATTACTGATGCAGAGATGATAGATACATCAGATGCTGAACAAAATCAAAGTAACAGAGAGGTTGAAGAAAGGAATAACAATTAAATATGGCAAGAGAACAAACAAAAATGATTACCTCCATTGGCGGCCAAGCTTTAATGGAAGGTGTTATGATGAGGGGACCGAAAAAAACGTCGGTTGCAGTTCGGCTTCCCGACCAAACGATTGATGTCGAAGAGTTAAAAATCAAATCTCTTCGTGAACGATATAAGTGGCTTAATTGGCCGTTTATCAGGGGCGTAATTGCAATGTATGAATCTATGACCATTGGTTTTAAAGCTTTGGGTATGTCTGCGGATAAATCTTTACCTGAAGATGAAGAAGATGCAGAGCCTTCAAAATTTGACCAATGGATGACCCGTGTGTTTGGAGAAAATGCAATGAATTACCTTATGGTAATAGCAGGAACTTTAGGTGTATTAATTGCAATCGGGTTATTTTTCTTTTTGCCGGCACTGAGTTTTAATTTGATTTATCATTATACAGGAATCGGCGATGGCTTTTTGCCTTGGCGCTCTACTTTTGAAGGTGTAATTCGTATACTGATTTTTATTGCTTATATTGGTATCTGCTCTTTGATTCCTTCAGTCAAACGAGTGTTTCAATACCATGGCGCTGAGCATAAAACCATCTTCTGCTATGAAAATAAAGAAGAGTTAACCGTTGAAAATGTCCGCAAACACAGTCGTTTCCATCCGCGCTGCGGTACCAGCTTCTTGGTTCTGATGCTGGTAGTAGGTATTGTAGTGGGCTTTTTCATTCCATTTGAAAATCCATTTTTGAGAACATCAGCTAAACTATTATTGCTTCCTGTTTCCGTGTCCATTGGTTTTGAATTGATTAAAATTTGTTCCAAGTATGATAATATTATTACACGTATTATTGCAGCTCCGGGTTTATGGATGCAGCGCATTACCGTAAAAGAACCGGATGACGGTATGATTGAAGTTGCAATTGCGGCAATGAAAGATGTAATTCCTGAGAATGGAGAAGATATTATATGCGGACGCTGCAAGTGATTTACTTAGAAGGCAAACAGCGTTTACAAAAGGCAGGGAATGAAAGCCCTGCCTTTGATGCTATATGCTTGTTTGAGCATGTATTTCATATGAATCGGCAAGATCTTATGGTGCATGGTAATACAAGACAGGCAACTGTGGAACAGGAAACAGAATTTTTTTCATTGATAGAACAACGAGCAAAGAAGCGACCCTTGCAATATATTCTTGGAGAATGGCCGTTTCTCGATTTTCATTTGAAAATGGGGGAAGGTGTATTAATTGCTCGAGAAGATACCACTGTGTTGGTAGAAACAGCAGCAAAACTAATGCAAACAAAACAAGCAAAAGTTTTAGATTTATGTGCGGGTACAGGCGCTGTTGGGTTGGGTATAGCTTCTTTACTTTCCACAGTAAATGTTACTTGTGTGGAAAAATATCCATCTGCTTTTACATATTTACAACAAAATATTGCATTGTGTAAAGAGCAGGGGATTGAAAATGTAGTTGCTGTACAGGGGGATATTTTGTCCGAAGCATTTGCCTCTGCTTTTCAGGGTGTAGATGCGATTGTGTCCAACCCACCGTATATTGAAACAGCAGTCTTGCCGACATTGCAGGAAGAAGTGCAAAAAGAGCCAACAACCGCATTGGATGGCGGTGAAGACGGCTTGCTGTTTTACCGTGCAATTGCGGATATTTGGATTCCCAAAATAAAAACAGGCGGCATCGTTGCAGTAGAAATCGGTGAAGGACAGGAAACAGATGTTGCGCATCTATTTACTAATGCAGGTGTAGAACAAATACAGTTTGAAAAAGACAGCGGAAATATCGTTCGAGTAGTAGCAGGAATCAAAAGTTAAAACCAAACATTTGTTTGGAAAATTCCTAAAATCCATTGATTTTAGGAAAAATATGTACTATAATAAAACACACACTGATACAAATATGGAGGATATTATGGCTGTTATAGATAAAAGCAAAGCGTTGGATACTGCACTGGCACAAATTGAAAAACAATTCGGCAAAGGCGCCGTTATGCGTCTTGGTCAAGAAGATGCCTTGCAGGTAGAAGCAATTCCGACAGGTTCTCTGTCTTTGGATCTTGCCCTTGGCATCGGAGGTTTGCCCAGAGGTAGAATTGTTGAAATATACGGACCTGAGTCTTCCGGTAAAACTACTTTGGCATTGCACTGTATTGCGGAAGGACAGAAAAATGGCGGTACGGCTGCATTTATCGACGTAGAGCATGCGCTTGATCCGGTTTATGCACGTGCATTGGGCGTTGATGTAGATGCACTGTTGGTTTCTCAGCCTGACACAGGGGAGCAGGCTTTGGAAATTACAGAAGCTTTGGTACGCTCCGGTGCAATTGATGTGATTGTAGTTGACTCCGTTGCAGCTTTGGTTCCAAGAGCAGAAATTGAAGGTGAAATGGGAGATTCCCATGTTGGTTTGCAAGCACGTTTGATGTCTCAAGCGTTACGTAAGCTGGCAGGTGCTATTTCAAAATCCAACTGTGTTGCTATTTTTATCAATCAGCTGCGTGAAAAAGTAGGCGTAATCTATGGAAGTCCGGAAGTCACCCCGGGCGGCCGTGCACTGAAATTCTACTCCTCTGTTCGTATTGATATTCGCAGAACAGAAACTTTAAAAAATGGTACGGAACAAATCGGTTCCCGTACCAGAGCAAAAGTAGTGAAAAATAAAGTGGCTCCTCCATTCCGTGAAGCAGAGTTTGACGTGATGTACGGACGCGGTATTTCCCGCGAAGGAGAACTGCTTGATTTGGCAGTAAAATTGGATGTAGTTCAAAAAGGTGGTTCTTGGTTCTCTTATGGCGAAACCCGCTTGGGACAGGGCCGAGATAATGTAAAAGAGTTCTTGCTTGCCAATAAAGAGATTTACGATAAAATCGAAGAAGAAGTAAAAGCAAATGTTGGAAAACTGTATGCAAAAACCACCAGAGGAGCTGCAAAAGCAGTTGCAAAGCCGGTAGTAACAGAACCGGAAAAGCCTGAAACTCCTACTACCAGAATTGCATCTAAGGCAAATATTGATATTACCGTAGACGATTAAGCGGTATTCCCATAAGGCGAACAATTTGTTCGCCTTATTTTCCGTTTTATAAAAGAGGAGAAAAGATATGCTCATAACGGCAATAGAAAAAAGACGTAAAATGTTATCCGCATTATTTTTGGACGGAGAATTTGCAGTAAATATTGACACAGAAACATTGCTGCAGTTCCGTTATAAAATTGGTATGGATATTACGGATGAGCAGTTGCATGAGTTGATTTTGGCTTCCGATGCCCGCCGTGCAAATGAAAAGGCATTATATTTTTTGGAATATCGCAGTCATTCCAAAAAAGAATTGATAGAAAAAATTCAGCGTACTACCAGCAAAGAAGCAGCTCGGTCGGCTGCTGACCGTATGGAGGAATTGGGTCTGGTCAATGATGAAGAATTTGCCAAACGATATGCTGCAGAATTGTTCAATAGAAAAGGTTTTGCCAGCCGACGTGCGCAGTATGAGTTGCTTCAAAAGGGCATTGATAAGGAAATGATTGCGCAAGTAGTGGAAGAATTAGAACCGGATCCGGTAGAAAAGATAAAGGAAATTATCGAAAAAAAATATTTGCGCTATTTGCAGGATGAAAAAGGATATCGACGGGCAGTAAATGGATTGCAAAGATTGGGTTATCGTTATGAAGATATCAAACAGGCAATTTCGTGTTTTTCCTTGGAGGCAGATGAAGAGATTTACTATGAATGATTCCTAGATACAGTCATTGCAAATAGAACGGCAGTGACGTATAATAGTAATTCAGACAAATTCAGTAAGGAAAGGTGTCTTTATGTCATATAAAGTAGGAATGGTCAGCCTTGGCTGCTCTAAAAATCAAGTAGACGGAGAAATGCTGCTGGCAACCGTTCAGCAAGCAGGATATACGCTTTGCAATTCTGAAGAAGAAGCCGATGCGATTATTGTTAATACTTGCGGTTTTATTGAAAGTGCGAAAAAAGAATCCATTGACGAAATTTTGCAGCTTGCACGCAGAAAAGAGGAAGGAAAGTTAAAGGCAATTTTAGTAACGGGATGTTTGGCAGAGCGATATCAAACAGAAATTCGCAAAGAATTGCCCGAAGTGGATGCAGTACTTGGAATTGGTTCCAATAAAGATATTGCACTGGCATTAAAAGAAGCCTTAGAGGGTCGTACAAAAGAATTATTTGCCTCTAAATATGATTTGCCTTTGTCAGGTGAGCGTGTACTTTCTACACCGAAATTTTATGCCTATTTAAAAATATCAGATGGTTGTGATAACTGTTGTACGTACTGTGCTATTCCGCTGATACGCGGCAGATTTAGGAGCCGTACCATGGAGGATATTGTAGCAGAAGCAGAACAACTGGTTGCAAACGGTGTAAAAGAGCTTATTGTCATTGCGCAAGACACCACACGATATGGGGAGGACATCTACGGAAAGCTGATGCTTCCTGAATTGCTGCGCCGTTTATGCAAAATTGAAGGTGCTCATTGGATTCGCTTGCTATATTGTTACCCCAATCGCATTACAGATGAATTGATAGATGTTATAGCAACGGAAGAGAAAATTTTGAAGTATATCGACCTTCCTTTGCAGCATTCTGTTGGACGTGTATTAAGTGACATGAACCGCGGAGAAGATACAGAAAGTCTGACAGCGTTAATTCAAAAAATGCGTGACAGAATTCCAAATATGGTCATTCGTACTACATTCATTGCAGGATTTCCGGGCGAAACGGAAGAAGAATTTAACCAAATGGCAGAGTTTTCCCGTCATATCCGTTTTGACCGTATGGGCTGTTTTGCCTATTCTCAGGAAGAAGACACACCTGCCGCGTTGATGCCGAATCAAATTGACGAAGATGTAAAACAGCATCGTGCACAAATCATGATGGAAGAACAAATGGATATTATGCAGCAATTGGGACAGCAACGTATTGGTACGATTATGGAAATACTGGTAGAAGGCTACGATGAGTATTCCGGCTGTTATTATGGCAGAAGTTATGCAGATTCTCCCGATATAGATGGAAAAGTACTGTTTACAGCGGTAAATATACTGCCGGTTCCAGGTGATTTTGTTCATGTACATATCACAGATTGTGTCAATTGTGACCTTATGGGTGAACTGGTGGAAGGAGGGCATACCTCATGAATTTGCCAAATAAACTGACGGTAGCCCGTATTATTATGGTGCCGTTTTTTGTAGTATTTCTGGTAAATGTTACAATTCCTCACCACTTTTTAATAGCAGGACTTATTTTTGCCTTGGCATCCTTTACTGATTTATTGGACGGAAAAATAGCCAGAAAAAGAAATTTGGTAACGAATTTTGGTAAGTTTTTAGACCCTCTTGCAGACAAGATACTGGTGATTTCCGCATTGGTATGTTTTGTGAATTTGGGTCTTGCAGAGCTTTGGTTTGTTCTGATTATCATCGCGCGTGAATTTATGGTTACTTCTATTCGCTTAATTGCAGTTAATACGGGAGAGGTCATTGCCGCAAATATTTGGGGTAAAGCAAAAACTGTCAGCCAAATGGTTGCAATTGTAGGTATTTTAATCATGCAGTATCTACAGGAACTGATTAACTTGTCAGTTATGCCAAGCTTTACTGTTGGCCAATTTTCCAGCAGTACTGTATTCTGGTTTGCGGGAAACGTTTTGGTAGGCATTTCTACTTTATTTACCATCATATCAGGCGCAATTTATTTAAAGCAAAACTGGAATTTGTTTAAAAATTCAAAATAAAGTAGTGCATTTTTTTCAGCTTTGTAATATAATAGAGAGTAATCAAATGTAATAAATAGGAGAAGTACTGTTTGCTTCCATTGCAGAGAGAGAATGTCCATGGGCTGAAAGCATTCTTAATGTTGAACAAGCAGGAAATGCACCTATTTGGCAAAATACAAGGTGTTTTGCATACAGATAAAGGGAAACTGCAAAATTTGTGGGAGTATCTTTATACGGTTGGCACCGTTATCGGCCATTAGAGTGATAAAACGGAGTGGAACCGCGACTGTTATGCCGCCTCCGTCCCTGTAACAGGGGACGCAGGCGGTTTTTTATTTTTGTATGTAATGTTTGCCTATTGATTACGGCAGAAGGAGGCAATTATGTTTAAACAGTTAAAAGAAGATTTAGATTCTATTATGGAACGCGACCCTGCTGCTCGTTCCAGATTAGAAGTGTATTTGCTGTATTCCGGTTTTAAGGCTGTGCGTTCTTATCGCAAGGCCAACTGGTTTTACAGACATAATATGAAGTTCATCGCTCGCTGGATTTCTCAGCGTTCACGCCATAAAACAGGAATTGAAATCCATCCGGGGGCAAAAATAGGCAAAGGACTATTTATTGACCATGGTATGGGAGTGGTGATTGGAGAAACAGCTGAAATTGGGGATAATTGCACTATTTATCAAAATGTAACCTTAGGCGGTACAGGTAAGGACCACGGAAAGCGACACCCAACGCTGGGCAATGATGTTATGATAGGTTCAGGGGCAAAAGTGTTGGGACCGTTTCGTGTAGGCGACGGAGCACGTGTCGCATCCGGTGCAGTGGTGTTGGATGAAGTGCCGGACAATGCTACAGCGGTTGGTGTGCCTGCGCGTGTGGTAAGAATTAACGGAATTAAAACTTGCAATTTAGACCAAATTCACGTGTCTGACCCGGTAGCTCAGGAGTTGTGCCGCCTGAGTGTAGAGCATACCAAATTAAAGCTGGAAGTAGAAGATTTAAAAAAGCAGCTTGCCGCAGCGACAGAGCAAAGATTGTTGCCGGCTCCAACAGAGAACCAAACCGGTAATACAAAAACAGAATGAGCATACCATGAAAATAGGAAGACAGAAGATGAGAGGAAGAGTTGGATGAGAATATATAATACCTTAACCAGAGAGAAAGAAGAGTTGATTCCTCAAGAGGAAGGTCATTTCAAAATATATGCGTGCGGGCCAACGGTTTACAATTATATTCACATTGGAAACGCACGGCCGATTTGTGTATTTGAGGTACTGCGCCGTTACCTGGAATACCGCGGAAATAAGGTAACATTTGTGCAGAACTTTACGGATATTGATGATAAAATCATTAAAAAAGCCAACGAAGAAGGTACAGATTACCTTACCGTTTCCAAAAAATACATTGAGGAATACTGGAAAGACGCTGATGGACTCAATGTAGGTCATGCAACTGTGCATCCGCTTGCAACTGAAAATATGGATGAAATTATCCATATTATTGCTGATTTATTAGAAAAAGAGTACGCCTATGTTGCAGAAAATGGAGATGTATACTTTAGAACGAAAAAATTTGCGGAATACGGTAAATTGTCCCATCAACCGCTGGACGATTTACAATCAGGTGCTCGCATTAGTGTAGGGGAAATGAAAGAAGATGCCATGGATTTTGCTGTTTGGAAGGCAGCAAAAGAGGGCGAACCATACTGGGAAGCTCCTTGGAGTAAAGGCCGTCCTGGTTGGCATATTGAATGTTCTGCAATGGCACGCCGTTATTTAGGAGAAACCATTGATATCCACTGTGGTGGTCAGGATTTAATTTTTCCGCATCATGAAAACGAAATCGCACAAAGTGAATGTTGTAACGGAAAACCTTTCGCACGTTATTGGATGCATAATGGCTATATTAATGTAGATAATCATAAGATGAGTAAATCGCTCAATAATTTCTTTACAGTGCGCGATGTAGCCGAGCAATATGGATATGAGCCAATTCGTTATTTAATGGTGGCCTCTCATTATCGCAGTCCAATCAATTACAGTACAGAAATCATTGAGCAATGTAAAGCTGCTTTGGATCGTTTATATAATTGCCGTGAAAATTTAACTTTCTTACTAGAAAATGCAGAAATAGGAAAGAAAGAAGGCGAATCACCACTAAAAGAGAAATTTGATCGTCATGAAGCGCATTTCATTGAGGCAATGGACGATGACCTTAATACAGCAGATGCGATTTCAGCATTATTTGACTTAGCAAAAGATATAAATACCAATTTAAATGCCTCTTCACAACCATCGAAAGAAATATGTCAATATGCGCTGGATATGTTTAACCGTTTGGCAGATGTGTTAGGTTTACTTTATAGTAGAAAAGAGCAATCTTTGGATGAGGAAATAGAAGCTTTAATTGCACAGCGCACCAAAGCCCGTGCGGAAAAAGATTGGGCAACTGCTGATAGAATTCGAGATGAATTAAAAGCCAGACATGTTGTTTTGGAAGATACACCTCAAGGCATCAAATGGAGAATTGAAAAATAAAGATTGATAGAAAAAATTGGTTTTCTCACATGGTGGGAAAACCAATTTTTATTTTAGTACAATAGCGATAACGTTTTTTTCATAATTTTTATAAAGAAGATAGATTTTTGCTTGTTATGGCAGTTTTTATTCTTCACAGAAATTATCCCGTTTGCGTATGATATCCTAGAATTATTTTTAGGAGTGGTGTCATGGGCAAACATAAATTGCAGGGAGAAAAGCGCTCTGTCAAACGTTCGTTGTTCATGGTACTGGGATTATTGGGACCGGGACTGGTTGCTGCTTTGGCTGATAATGATGCGGGGGGTGTCATTTCTTATGCAGTAACAGGTGCAAAATTTGGTGTTGGACTGTTTATTCCGCTTACATTACTTATGGTGTTGATTACTTATACGGTACAAGAAATGGCAATGAGATTAGGGATAGTGGCAGAGAGTAGTTACAATACTTTGGTAAAACAAAAGTATGGGAAGTTTTGGATGATATATCAACTGCTTTCCTTGGTAGTGGAAAATTTTATCACGTTGATGACAGAATTTATTGGTATGTCTGCCGGTTTGGTTATTCTTGGGCTGCCTATGTGGGCAGCAGTACTGATAGGCTTAGTATTGGTACTGGCAATTGCCTTATTTCGCGGATATGCAACCAAAGAAAAAATAGCAGTAGGCGTCGGCTGTTTAAACATTGTGTTCATTGTCATTGCCTGCATAACAAAACCTGACTGGAATGCAATTGCAAATTCATTTATCACATGGGCAGTCCCCATTGGAGAACAAGGTAATATAATATGGTATATGATTGCATTGGTCGGTAATGCAATTGCTCCTTGGATGATTTTTTATCAAAACAGTGCATATATCAATAAGGGGTCTAAAAAAGAAGATTTACGAAAAGGAAAAATGGATACTGTAATCGGTTGTGTCTTGCAAGTTGTCATTGCAGTGTTTATTATATTAATAGGAGCCGCTTTATTTGGATGTATTCCTGATATTGAAAATGCAGGTCCTTCTGAACTCATAGGAGCGTTGCAAGAAAAATTCGGATTTGTTCCTGCAATGCTGTTTGGAATTGGATTATTTGATGCAGGTTTGTTAGCGGCAATTACAGTTTCGTTATCTTCAGCGTGGTCGGTGGCGGAAGCGTTCGGATGGAGTAAAAGTTTAGATGACGGCATTACCAAAGCACCTAAATTCTACGGCATATATTTTGGATGTGTTATTGCAGCAGCAGTGGTAGTTATGATACCGGGTTTGCCGTTAAATCACTTAGCTATCTTGGTACAGGTTATAAGTGGTATCCTTATGACGCCGATATTGGTATTTTTAACGTTACTGACTTCCCGCAAAGACGTCATGGGAGAGTATCAAAATACAATGTTTCAAAAAATAAAAGCTTGGATTGTCGTTGCAGTTTTGGGAGGAGTTTCGATACTCTCATTTGTAACCTTGTTTTAAAAGGAATACTAGGAATCTTATTTTGAGAAAATGGATGATATCAGATATATCCGACTTGACTTTATATACTCCAACAGAAATTAGATACGGTACATTTGTACACTGAGCCTTATGATATCGACCACAATGGGTGTATAGAGGCTTGGAGAAAATAGGGTTTCAACTGGAAGATACTTTATCAAGAAGATATTCAGATAGGAGAACTATCAGACTCCTGAATTTATACAAAACTAAAAGAAAAAGAGGAAGAAGAAGTGGCAAAAGAACAAAAAACAAATGTAATGCGAATATTGGATAAAGCCCATATTCCATATACAGAACATATTTATGATAGCAAGGACGGAGCAATTGACGGGATGTCTGTTGCAAGTAAATTACATCAAAATGTCAATCAAGTTTTTAAAACATTGGTGACACAAGGACATAGCAAACAATATTATATATTTGTCATTCCGGTAGTAAAAGAGTTAAATTTGAAGGTGGCAGCAAAAGCGGTAGGTGAAAAATGTGTGGAGATGATTCCTGTTTCAGAGATACAAAAAGTAACAGGCTATATTCGTGGCGGCTGTTCTCCGGTTGGTATGAAAAAACAGTATCAAACTATCATAGATGAGAGTTGTATGGCATGGGATACTATCATAATCAGCGGGGGAAAGATTGGGACACAGATTGAGTTATCTCCGGAACAGTTGCTGAATTTTATACATGGGAAAATGGCTATGATTACGATGGAATAATATAGTATCGTTTTTCTTATTATGTGCGATAAGATTCTTTTTAGTAATGGCTGGAGTTAAAATTATGTTGCAAATGATGAGAGGAAAAAATAAGTATAAAATTCTATGATTTTCTGCTTATTTTTTATTTTAGACGTATGATTCATGATATTTTTTAAGTAATATATAAAATACAGACATTTTTTGCATAATATTCATTTATGAAGACTGAATAATATGGGATTATATTGTATCATTATATAAATATACTAATATGTAGATAGTAAAAATGATAGGGGATTTGTCATGAAAAAGAAAAGATTAATCGCAATGATCATTTCTGCAGTATTGATGTTCAGCTTGATTCCGACAGCTGTTTTCGCAATACAGGCAGATGAATGGGTAACAGATAAGGGCTACGGAAGTATAACACCTAATTCTGATGGTACATATACTTTTCAAGGGGATTCTGAATTAAATTCAGACAATTCACACAGCGGTCCTTATACCAAAGCAAATGCTAAAAGTTTAGCTGATGGAGAAATAGTAGAATCTGTAGATGTATTTATTAATCCAAATGCTATGAAAACTGCTGAAAAATTTGCATTGACTGTATCCATGAACGATACCGCCGGTAACTATAAAACCGAGTTATTGGCTAATTTCTGGAAGAACAACAATAATGCAGTACAAGCAAGCGTTGGACTTGATACCTCCTTTACAGCTGACTTAAAAGAAGCTGGTATCTACACACTACAATATCGTTACTTTGATAAATCCGGAGATGTATATGCTCAATTTAGCATTGAAAACAATGGCAAAGTTGTTGCATCTACTCAGGAAATCAACATGAATGCAAAAGTGGCAGATTGTGGTACAAGAGGATATATTTGGTTTTCCGATATCTCTGTTGAAGGTGGTTTAAGAATTGGAACTCCAAATGTCCCTTCTCCTACTCCAACAGAACAAGCTGCGTCTATTCTATTGCCAAGTGATTGGATTAGTGAAAATGGATATGGCAGCGTTGAAACAGTATCAGATGTGTCAGCTGTATTAAAAGGTGATACAGTTTTAGATCAAAATAATGCACACTGTGGCCTTTATGTAAATACAAAAGGTACTTTGTTAGAAAATGGTACTGTTGTTGATGAAGTGAATGTTTATATTGATCCTGCACAATTAACTGCAGGTGAAAAATTTGCACTAACTTCATCACTAAATGATGTGAACGATAATTATTTAACAGAATTCTTGGTGAATTTCTGGAAAGATAATACAAATGGTGTTTCAGTAAGTGCAGGTCTTGACCCTAACTTCTCAGCCCAACTTACAGAAGCAGGCCTATATACTTTCAAATATTCTTATATTCCTGGCGAAACAATGGTATTTGGTAATTTCTCCATTTTGAAAGATGGCGTGGAAGTTGCTTCAACCAATGATATTTTACTTCCTGGTACCTCTTTAGATATTGCAAAAGGACGTCGTGCTGTTTGGTTTGTAGATATTTCTGTAGCAAACGGATTACAAGTTTATAGTATCACCAACGCTGATTATACAAAAGTAGATGAAGCAATTGCGAAAGCAAATGCACTTAACAAAGATGAATACAAAGATTTTACAGCTGTAGACCAAGCGGCTGCATCTGTAGTACGTGGTTTGAATATTAGCAGACAAGCAGAAGTAGATGCAATGGCTCAGGCAATTGAAGATGCAATTGCAGCCTTGGAGAAGAAAGAGGGAACTCCGGTAAATCCAACAGAGCCTACTGAACCTACTACTCCTGGTGATTCAGGAACCATTGATGGCTCAACAGAGCAAGGAATGAACTCACCACAAACAGGAGATAACAGCAATACTATTATGTGGATTGCTGTTGCAGTATTGGCAGCAGGTGCTATGACAGGTACTGTATTCTTTACAAGAAAGAAAAAAGCTGAATAATATCTTTATGCATAAAAAAGGCTTCCTTAAAAAGGAAGCCTTTTTGCTGTTAGGTAAAAAATTTAATGGGTATCCTAATAATTGCTTAAAATAAAAATACATCACAGCATATCAAATACAGAAAAACAATATATTAGCTACTCATTTATACAAATTATGCGCAGTTTTGTCTATGATAGAAGAGGTGAATTTTTGCCAATCTATTTACTGGATATACTTGAAAAGTAGGTATCGGAAAAGATGATATAAAGCAATAGGATACTCCAATTTTGTATTTTGGAATATCCCTTAATTATTATATTAATTTATGATTCTTTAAAATGTAAATAATGTAGCATTTAGCATCAATATTATGATTTTCTTTTTGCCATAATACCGCTGAACAAGGCAAAACCTCCGCATAATATAGCGCAGGTGCAGCCGCAAATAGAAACAACCATATATTCGCTTCTCAAAATTAGAGAAATAATAATGCCTGCAATGCCGAGAATTAATGTTAGTGCACCGATGATAATGGTGATTAAATCAAGATGTTTCATTCAAAAACACTCACTTTATGTTATTATATAGTTTATTATATGATAATTTTATGTTTTCCACAAGACGAGGTATATAAAAAGATAAAATTCTTGTCAAATATTTTGTATTTGTAAACTTTTCATAAAATATATGAAAATATAACCCCATAAATGAAAAATAGGCGTATAATGGAATGCAATGTGCATCATATTGTATGATGAAAATGATCTAAAGATAGGGAAGAACCATGAAAAAAATAATTTGCCGCAGTATTTTTGTACTTCTGGCTGTAGGAGGATTTGCAGCCATTGCTATTTGCATACAGCTAGGAGTAACTCAAGGATTTGATGATTGGGTATATGGTTGGGTATCTCAAACGATTACCCCTCCTTTGACAGAATTCCTCAAAATTATAACATATGCGGGGGATGTCTTTGTCATTATAGGAATATGTGTATTACTCTTAATTATACCGAATACCAGAAAAAAGGTAGGTATACCAGTCTCTATTTCAGTAGCTGTTGCAATTGGTTTGAGTGTAATGTTTAAACATATTTTCGAAAGACCAAGGCCAACTACCTTGAGATTAATTGAAGAAACAGGTTTTAGTTTTCCGAGTGCACACGCCATGCTCAGTGCAGCTTTGTATATCATGCTAATTATTTTAGTATGCAAATATTTAAAGAATATATTGGCCAAAATAGTGTTAGTTCCATTTTTTAGTGCACTTATTTTAGTTGTAGCATATAGTCGCGTATATTTAGGCGTACATTATATTACAGATATTATAGGTGGTTGGTTAATAGGATTTGCAATTACGTTAATTGTTTATACTGTATGCAGGCTAACATTTTTAAAAAGATAAGACAGCTTTACATATTCAGGTAAACTAGATCAGAAAGTCTTTAGTAAAAGAGGTGACTCTGTATAAATACAGAGTCACCTCTTTTTTGACAGAGAATGTTGATTTGGTATTTGTCCAGTATGTACTGATTACTTATGAAACTTATTGTTGTCTATGATTCGCTTTGTAGTTTTTAACGGGCTTCTATTCTTATAAGATTTCGCTTTTTGTTTTTGAGAAAGATAGACCGATTGGCGTAAATATCCATTGGATTCTTTCATAAAACTGGAGAAATGGTAGCCTCCGGTTCGATATACTTTGTGACAGATTCCCCAGACCAACGGCAGCGTGACATTCATAATCAGTTTTCTTACAAATATATCCCATCCGCTAGGATTCAAACGACTTAAAGTATAGGACTGAAATATTATATGTGGTAATTCATCATTTAGCATTTGTTGGCATATCTGTTTTAGCACTTTTGAATCTGTACATTTAGAGAGAGCGTCATAATAAGTTAGAGCAATCATTTCAGAGGTTACAAGAATGGTGACCTCACATTTTAATCCGCCTAAATGCCGAATTTTTCTGAATATAGTATCCAAAACAGATTTCTTTGCAGCAGGGATTTTATAATAATTCATATATGTTTTTAAATACGCAGAGTGCCAGTTTTCTTCCTTGATGAATAACTGCATTGCCTGTTGGTAATCTATGGGGCCGCCCATTTTTATATAGCGTTCCACCGTATGCATTAAAAATGTTCCATCTGAACCCTCTCCTTTTTGAAAGATTCGCATCGAGGGAAAATAAGGTGTTTCACATTTTCAGGAAGCATTTTTTCTTCTGAAAAATCAATTTTCAGTCTTTGGGTATCGTTGTTTTTAAAATAAGAAATCCAATCTGAATATTGGAATTGATTCATATCAGATTTTGTCAAATCGATCATATTGATTATCTCCTATTTTAGTTTACCCATTATATTAAACGGATGGTCATTTTTGGTATGTATCTTCTTGTAGAATAATAAGGCTATGTTTTTTATTATTCACAGTATACTACTGCATTTATTGTAAATCAATATGGGTTTTATTTGATCAATGTATCATGAAATAAAAGACAGCGCGAAGGATACTTCTATCTTTCGTGCTGTCTTTTGTTTTTGTCAATAACCATTAGTAGTTCATGGTTTCTAAGTGAACTATTTCATCGAGCTCTAGAATAGAAATATTTTTATGCTTCAATAAAGTCTAAAATTTCATCCATCGTTTTAGAACCAAATAAAAGTGTATCGTCATTTTTTATAACAGCCGGGACACTCATAATATTGAACTCTTTTTTTAGCTGTGGGAATAATGCGATGTCTATCATAGAAGCTTCTACATGAGGATTCAATATCGCAATACGTTGACACGCTGCTACAACATCCGGACAGAATTTGCAGGAAAGAGAAATACATATTTTTAATTTCACTGGTTTGTCAATTGCTTTAATACGATTTAATGTGTTATCATCAATCGTTTGTCCCGGACCTGCCAAATTATATAATGCCAAAATAAAGGAATTCATTTCATGACCGCCAGGAATTCCATAAAATTTTACACCGGTATATACGCCGTTTTGGTCTAAAAAGGCTACAACCGGAAGTTGGTCAGCACCGATTTGTTCTTCTACAGCAGTATTGGTTCCTTTTTCATAGGAATGTAGATGAATGTGAGAATTTAAAGTTGGTAATACTTCCAACCAATTTTTTAGCTCTAGGGAATGTTCATTTTTAGAATTTACAATGGTAACCAATGTTACATCTTGATTCAATGTGTTTAATATACTCCGAACCTGTTCTATCAGTTCAGCTGGCCACAATGAATTTTCGGATTCTTCTAATGATGTGGGGGTAGTTTTAGAAGGTACAGAAGATGTAGCCGGGGTTTCGGTGGAGTTTGCTGTTATCACTTTTTCTTCTTTGATGCCAAGGCGTTCTTTTTCCTCTGCAACGTAGCGTTCTGCTGAGGTTGCTGCAATCGCTCCGTCTGCAACAGCAGTTACAATTTGTCGTAGTGCTTTTGGACGTAGGTCCCCTGCTGCAAACACGCCCGGTACATTGGTTTGCATATTGTTATCGGTAGGGATATAGCCATAATCATCTAATTCAATGTGATTTTTAAATAAAGTTGTAGCTGGTTCATAACCGGCAAATACAAAAATACCGAATGTTTGATCTTCTTCAGAAGCGGTATACGTGAATTCTTCTCCGGTTTGATTATTTATGAAAGTAGCTTCCTTTAGTAAATCATCTCCATCGGCTTTTTTGATTTCAGTATGATAGTGAATGGTGATATCCGGATGTTCTTTTACTTTATCTGCAATACTTTTGGCACAAGTAAAGTCTGGTTCGCGAATAATCATGGTTACATGCTTGCCGTAGCGTGTTAAATACATCGCTTCTTCAGCTGCTGCATATCCTCCGCCAATAACAAAAATATCTAAATTGGTAAAAAATTCTCCATCACAAGTTGCGCAGTATGCAATACCGCGTCCGGTATATTCTTTTTCTCCGGGAAAACCTAATTTACGTGGTTGAGCACCTGTTGCAATAATAACGGCTCGGCATAAATATTCTTCTTTTTCAGAAACTAAACGTTTTATTTCACCTGAAAAATCTACTTCCTTAATTTCATCAGTAACAAATGATACACCAAAATCTTTGGCTTGCGCATACATTACCTCTGTTAATGCCGGACCGGAAGCTTTGCGTACACCAGGATAGTTTACAACCTCAGCTGTATTTAAAATCTGTCCGCCAACTTGTTTTTTCTCTATAATCAGAGTGTTGAGCATAGCACGTCCTGCATATAGTCCGGCTGAAAGGCCTGCAGAACCACTGCCGATAATAATTAAATCATAAATTTTTTCCATATGCATCCTCCTATAAAAAAATGCCGACGGCAGAGCCGACGACATTTCCAAAAGCGTTTTCTTACTAACTGACTATGAGCGAAAACTTATAGTTTACCAACAAGGTCTAGGCTTGGTGTTAAAGTTTTGCTACCTGGTTTCCATTTTGCTGGGCAAACTTGGTCGCCGTGTTCTGCAACGAATTGAGCAGCTTGTAATTTACGAAGTAGCTCTTCAGCATTTCTACCAATACCTAGGTCATGTACTTCATATGCTACAATTTTGCCTTCAGGATTTACAATAAAAGTTCCGCGAAGAGCTTGACCTGCGTCTTCAATAAGCACGCCAAAATCTTTTGATAGTGCCCATGTTGGGTCGCCTAACATAGGAAATTGAATTTTTCCGATTGTTTCGGAGTGATCTGCCCAAGCTTTATGTGTAAAGTGAGTATCTGTTGATACAGCATAAATTTCACAATTTTCTTTTTTAAATTCATCATAGTGGTCTGCCAAATCACCTAGTTCTGTTGGGCAAACAAAAGTGAAGTCTGCTGGATAGAAAAAGAAAATAGACCAATGACCTTTTGTATCTTGTAATGTAATTTCTTTAAAATCACCTTGATGGTAAGCTTGTACTTTAAAATCTTCTACGTTATGACCAATTAAATGTTTCATATAAAAACCTCGCTTATTTCATAATTCTAACATACTAATGTGTACGAATTAAGTATACTTTACGCTTTGAGAAATGTCAATATATTTTTTGAAATTTTATTTTTCAGAAATGTAATATTAGTATAGGGTTCTTAAAACAGAATAATACCATGAATTTATTACCAAATATAGCAAAAATTTTCGTGAACTTTACTTATATATAGTTGATTTAAGAGTGATGGGCATGCTATGATATAAATTATAAAGAATGTAAAATTTTGTGAATAGGAGTGTGTATATGAAGAAAAAGATAGCAATTATTCTTTCGGCTTGTATTATTTCTGGTGCTATTGTTCCAACCATTGGTACAGCATATGCATTAGAGACTTCAGACACGAATAATTCCATACCTCAGTCGGACTCAGAAACTTCTTCAACCTTTTCTGATAATATAGAAGATTCAGAGAAAAATAGTACTACTGTAACGGATGATACTGTACTATCCTCAAATATCTCAGAAGAAAATATTGGTGATGAAGTAGAATTTACAGAAGAATTTTCAGCAGAGCTTTATGCACAAAATAACAGCACAGAAAGATTACACGAAGAAATAAATCTTCTGGAAGAAGGAAAGTATACCATAGGCAACGGAAGTCAGGTAGTAGATATATACGACACCGGATATGGCGATGGAGTACAGGCAATCACTTACAAGGCAACCAGCCAAAACAATCAGCTGTTTTCTTTTGAAAAACAGGAAGACGGCAACTATAAAATAACAGCGGTACACTCCAAGAAAGCATTGACCATGGAATCAGACGGAAGAATAGTACAAAGCCGCTGGAAAAATGCAAATAACCAGAAATGGAAAGTAATCAGAGATTTACAGGGCAATTACTACATACAGAATGTAGAAAGTAGCAAAGGGATCAGTTTTGCAAACGGAAGCATACAAGGAACAGTATATAATCAGAGTGCTTCCCAACAACTGCAGTTGGAAAAACGAGATGAAATATTCTCAAAGATCAACGTAGCAGTAGTGGAAGACGGAACGTATCAAATTCAATCATCTTTGACAGGAAAAAATCTGGGAGTAGCAAATAATGGATTGTATATCGGTGCGTCCATTGTACAAATGACATCAGCTGATGCAAATAACCAGAAATGGCATTTGGAAAACAGTCTGGATGGTAAAGTGCGTTTGGTATCTGTTTCTTCAGGAAAAGTACTGGACTTAAATGTAAGTAACGGTAAATATGTACAATGGGAAGATGCAGCCAACGAAAACCAAAGATGGTATATTGAGAAAGTAGGAGATAGTTACTATATCCGTAATCATGTGAATCATTCTGCTATGGGTATTCGTGATAACGCTATGGCAGAC
>QFCE01002725.1_pt1 | contig 109332 bp, 106 predicted proteins | sample 5346091 | NCBI WGS metagenome assembly QFCE01 (sample SAMN09062252, study PRJNA434731) | Human gut metagenome, whole genome shotgun sequencing project. | isolation source: stool timepoint A chromium assembly | host: Homo sapiens | collected 2015
GAGGTCTGAAAAATCGAACTATTCTCTTAGTTTAATGTAACTGTCTGAGAAGCTTCGTTCCAGTCGATCTTGCTGATACCAAGAGCGTTAGCAAGGTCTCTTACAGGTACGAATGTTCTTTCGTTTGTGATTTCGGGAGCTGTGTTCATCTGAACAGGTGTACCGTTGATGTACATTGTCTTTGAACCGATTGTCATAGAAACAATTCTCTGTCCCATCATGATTGTTACTGTATTTGAAGGATCATCCCAACCTACTGTTGCGCCGAATGCTTCTGATACAGCTCTTAAAGGAAGTTCTGTATAGTTTTCAGCATTGATGTATGCAGGTGTGTCAAGTGTGATTGTCTGTGTACCTACAGCCATTGTTGTAGCGCCGATTGTGATAACGATCTTTCTGTTTGTTGTAGAATCGTCGTTATCTCTACCGCTTGTTACTACTTCAACATACTTGTCGTTGCATGTTACTTCTTTGTACTTGAAGAGACCGTTTGAAGCCTGGTTTGCTTCAGGAACGTATTCATAAGAATCTTTGTCATCTTCACCCTTCTTGTCTGTTGAGTTCTCCCAAAGGATGTTGTCAGCCTTTACGTTCTGGAGAGCGTATCCGCCTACAGGGAGAGTTCTGTCAAGGTAAAGTTCAAGTCCGCTGATTGTTACTGTTGATGCTTCTGTTGATTCATCTTTAACTTCAACTTCAAGCTGAGCAACATCGTTCTTACCATCGTTGATTGTTACATCAACATCAAGGTCACCTGTTGTTACTTCGTATGAACCTGCATCTTCAAAGTCCATCTTTTCTACCTGTAATGCGATTACGTCGCCGTCTTCAAGGAGACCTTCTTCAGCCTCTGTGATAACGATTTCGTTTACAGGAACATATCTGTAGTCGATAAGTACTTCTGTTGTCTTAGCTTCTACTGTGTAAGGAGCCTTAACTGTAGCAACCTTAAGTTCTACATCGTCAAATTCTCCACCAAGTGTTACCTTAACGTCGCCGCTGAATGTAGGAGCTGCGTTAAGAAGGAACTTAACCTGCATATCTGTTTCGTCAGACTCTGCTTTTTCACCGTAGTTCCAGATTGTTACAACATTTTCATCGATTTCGTACTTAAATGTACCCTGTTTAACACCGTCAAATTCAGCGTCAACTACTTCGATTCCTTCAGGGAATGTGAATGTAGCTTTTCTTGATGTGTTAAGGATATCGCCTGTGTTTTCTTCGATAGCTACTTCAAGAGTATTTGTATCGTCTGCTGAATCCTTAGCGTAGTTTTTACCAGCCCAGATTGTAGGAACTTCTTCATCTTCAACTGTGTATGTAACAGCTTCTTCTACCATTCTTGCAGCTTCAAGTTTAACTGAGTCAAAGCTCTTGCTTGATACTGTGATTGTAGCTTTGTCGCCTGCGTTACATTTCTTTGTTGTTTTGATGTCGATACCTGAAATTGTAAGCTTTGTTAACTGCTTGTCTTCAAGACCGCTGATTGTAAACTTGATTGTATCTTTGTCTTTATCTGTGATTTTAACTTTAGCGTCGCTGTTAAGGAATGAGAAATCTGACTCTTCAATTGTGCTTGTTACGAACTCAAAGTTTCCGCTAAGCTTAAGTGTGATTTCTTTGTTTCCGTCAATAGCATCGTTTACAAGACCGTTGATTGTGATATCTTTAAGAGTATCCTGATCTTTTGTTGCATCTTCAACGAATGTTCTAACGCCTTCGATTTCGATAGCAACTTCATTATCGTAAGCTGTAGCAATTACTTCTGATGCTTTCTTGAACTGTGTAACGTTTGATGTAAATGCAGCAACTACATCGCCTGTTTCTACTGCATAAGCTTCAATGTCAAGTACACAAGCTTCTTCACCAGCCTGGTCTCCGTTGAAAACAGCTGCATCTAATGTAACATAAGCTGTTGTGTCATTTTTAACATCAACTGCCCAAACACCGTTTTTACCGTATGTAGCTTCTTCCATTACATACTCATCTGTTTTCTCATTTTTAGCGAACTTACCGTTTGTAAGTTTGAGAATAACCTCAAATACGGCTCTGTCGCCATACTTTCCACTTACAACTTTACCTTCAACATCAACCTGGTCGTCGTTCTTTGAAAGTTCAACTCTTGATGTAAAAGGATGCTCATCACCAGCTGATGTTGAGATTTCGTCAACAGCTGTTAACTTTGTGGATGCGAATGCTGTCATGGGAACCATTGCAACAGTCATGATCGCAGCCAATAATAAAGCTAATTTTTTCTTCATTTTGTTGTCCTCCTTTTAAATTTTTGGGGTTCTCCCCGTTTACGTTTTACATAAGGGGTTTTCCCCTTTACAAAATGAATTGTAACAATTGCTGGTTTTAAAGTCAATGGAAATGCATAATCTGTAACAATACTGTAATACTGTGGTAATGTCGGGGTGCCTCAGACACTACGGAACTGTTCCAAAAGTGCATACTACTGCCTAAAATCCGCATTTGCAAATAGAATTATAACAGAAACCTTATTTATTGCAAGAGGAAAATCTATCTTGTAACATAGTTGTAATAAAACCGCGGTTTGTGTAATTCAGCTGAAATACTCCGCGGTTTTTCGTTTTTTTATTCTTTTAAATTAAGTTAAATTTCAACTCATAAATCTCTTTTTTATTCTTATGTCATCGCCCGTCAATGTTAAAAACTCAAACTCGTCGGTCAGTCTGGAAAGCACCCTGTCCGAATACTGCTCCTTTATCCTGTCGGGCGTTAAATTTGTAGATATAATAGTAGACCTGCTGTTTACCATTCGCTCGTTTATTATGTTAAAAATCTGCGAGCTGACAAGGCTTGTGGCAAACTCCGTACCCAAATCGTCTATTACAAGGAGGTCGACATTAAGTATATCGTCGTAAAACGAACTGTATTCCTCTTCCTCCATTCGGTTGAACTGCTCGTCCTGCAATGTTTTAAACAATCGTCCCGACGAAATATATATGACCGTATATCCCCTGTCAAGTACTCTCCTCGAAATGGAATTGCATAAAAAAGTTTTACCCAGACCCGTTTTCCCCATAATAAGCAGATTTTTATATTCGTTCCCGAACTTCTCCGCAAATCTGAAACATATACTATATATCAGTCTCATATTTTCGTATGGCGATATACCGTGTCTGTCCTTTTCGGTTTTGGAATAATAATCCAAATTGAACGTGTCGAAACTTTCATCAGCCGAAAGCTCGTTAAGAAGCGACCTGCCATATGCCTTTTGTATAAGATACTGGCGGAAACACTGACATTCCTCGCCGTCTACCATTCCCGTATCTTTGCATTTCGGGCATTTATATGCGCTGTCGAAATATTCCTCCGTAATACCCAGTTCGGAATATATCATATCTTTTTCCGTTTGCAGTTCGTAAAGCTTTTCATTCAGTTCAAATTTTATTTTATCCTTATCCTTGGGATTTTTAATTATTTTTTTTGCGGCGGCTACGCCTGCGCCGTTCATCTCCCTGTCTATTTCTTCCAGTCTGGGGTTTGCGCTGTAAACTTTGTTTTTCATTTCCCGTCTGACTGCTTCCGAAGCGGATTTTATTGCGTCATAGTCTCTCAAAGCCGATCTGTATATATCACTTTTAATACCCATAGCTTATTCCTCCAGATTTCTTCTAAGCTCCTCACGTTTCAGCCTTTCCAATTCATCAAAGTCCCAATTTCTTTGTTCATAGTTGAACTTATCCTTTTTAGGTGCGGCTTTCTGCGTTTTTCCTCCTCTGCTTTCCGCAAATTTCAAATCGGCTTCCTTTGCCTTTTCCAGCGTGTTGACGCCCTGTTTCTGCCAATTTGAAAATATTTTATCGGCATAAGGGAACGGATTTCCGTTTGTAACGACAAGGGCGGTTTTTTCACAGCCGTATAATATCAAGTCAAGCGGCATTGTCTCCGACCATTTTTTCATATATTCCTTTTGACGTGCCACGGGAGTTTTACCGCCTATTCCCAACGCCCTCATAATCCTCATATAAACCTGGTTATAATCCTTAATATGTTCCAGTGCCGAGGCTGCGTCTTTAACGCCGTCGTCCGCCCATGTTATGGCAACCTTTTCGATATACCTCATACTCCTGTGTCCGTTTTCACAGCAATATGCCAACAGTATTTCTATGACCTCCAACGGAAGTCTCAGCCAGTCATGCAAACTGTACAGGGTGCTTATTTCCGGTCTTGACAGCAATTTCCCCATATAGCTTTGTGCGCTGTTCAACAGTGAACGGAAATCGGAATTATGGTTCATATAATAGTTTATTTCATCGGCTGAATATTCGGGGGCGGCGGACGGTATGTGCGTTACGGGCGTACTTATACGCATAATCTTTTCCCCGTTGCTGTCCCAGTATTCCAAGGCTCTTTTTACATCACTTTCGGTCATATTCAGACATTTTGCAAGTTCATAGTCGGTAAAAGAGACTTTGCCCTCCTGTAAAAACTTTTGAGCGCATAAATAGACCATAATATATGCCGTCGGTGCGGAAGCCATGTATTTATTTAAAAAATCGTTTGAAATATAAGTCTTGTCCGTCATAATTATTATTCCTTTGCAATTAGTTATATCAGTATAGCATTTAAGGCGTTTTATTTCAATGACCGTAAGTGTGTCAGATATAATAAAAACAGCCTGCTTCAAATGGTAGAAACAAGCTGTCTTGTAATTAGCTTTTTTTGCTTTCCTTAGCCTTATTTTTGTTATTGAATATGAATACAACGAAACTGAGCAATATTACCATAAGCACAGCCACAGCCAACGCTCTGGAATCTTTGATTGCTATAAATATCGCAAGAATGGCGAGTAAAGCGCTTATTCCGTAGAGTATAAGCACCGCCTGTTTCTGCGTATAGCCTTTGTCTATCAACTTATGGTGAAGATGACCTCTGTCCGCCTGCATAATCGGTTTATGTGTTATTGCCCTTCTGAGCATGGCGCACATCGTATCGAAAATAGGAAGTCCCAGTGAAAGCAGACATACTATAAGGGCAAGTATCGCATATCCTTTAAATACGCCCATTATGCTTGTTACGGCAAGCACATATCCGAGGAACGTCGCTCCTGTATCGCCCATAAATATTTCGGCAGGATTGAAGTTTCTCGGTAAAAATCCGAGACAGCTTCCAGCAAGGGCAGCCGTAAACATTACCGCAGACTCCGTTCCCGTCAATATACACAATACCATAAGACATATTGAAGCTATGGAGGAAACGCCTGCCGCCAATCCGTCCAAACCGTCAATAAGGTTTACGGCATTCGTAACGCCTATTATCCAAATAAATGTTATGGGAGCGCTCAATTTCTGCAAATAAGCCGTTACGGGCCACATAACGACGTTTATTCTTATTCCCGAACCGATTACAAGCAAAGCCGCTATTATCTGAAAGACAAGCTTTACTTTGGCAGGAAGATTTTTTGCGTCGTCTATTATACCTACCGTAACTATAACGATTGCGCCTGCAATGAACCCAATAAAATGTCTTATATTTATATCGTTTACAAACCTATATAACAGCATTACCGTTATCATAAAACCTAGCACAATGGCTATTCCGCCCAATCTGGGCATAGGTTTTGTATGCATTCCTCTTGCCTTGGGATAATCTATTGCCCCCAGCTTTTCGGAAATCTTTTTAGCCAAAGGCGTAGTAACCATGGAAATGGCGAATGCACAGGCAAATGCGGCTATATATAAAAGCCAGTTATGAACCATTTTTATCTCCTACCAAACTTATTTTGTACCGAATATTCTGTCTCCGGCGTCTCCGAGTCCGGGAACAATATATCCGTGGTCATTAAGAGCGTCGTCGTATGCCGCGGCATAAATGTCAACATCGGGGTGTGCCTCCTGAAGAGCCTTAACTCCCTCGGGAGCGGCAAGGATACATAAGAAAGTGATTTTCTTTGCTCCCTTTTGTTTAACGAAGTCAATACCCGCAACGGCTGTTCCGCCCGTAGCCAGCATAGGGTCTGTAACAAAGACCTCCATATTTTCTATATCCTTGGGCAGTTTACAGTAATACTCAACGGGTTTAAGTGTTTCGGGGTCTCTGTAAAGACCGATTACGCCGACCTTTGCCGTCGGTATAAGCGTCAAAAGACCGTCAAGCATACCCATACCTGCTCTTAAAATCGGAACAATGGCAAAATTTCTGTCAATAACGTTTACGTCAGCCTCCATAATAGGCGTATCTACCTTTGCAGGAACAAGCTCTACATGTCTTGTCGCTTCATAGCAAAGAAGCATAGCTACCTCGGAGATTATTTCTTTAAACTCTTTCGTACATGTATTTTTGTCTCTTAAAAGAGCCATTTTATTCTGAATAAGAGGGTGGTTTGATACAAAAAACTCACTCATCGAAACCTTCCTTTCTTTAATCCTCTATCTGACTTATTCTTCTTATATGTCTTTCATCATTGGAAAACGGTGTTTCCAAGAATATCTTTACGATTTCCTCTGCAAGACCCGGTCCGATTACCCTTGCGCCCATTGTAAGCACGTTGGCGTCGTTATGCTCTCTTGTAGCCTTTGCGGAAAAGCAGTCATGTACAAGCGCCGCTCTTACGCCCTTCACCTTATTGGCTGTCATGCATACGCCTATTCCCGTTCCGCATATAATAATGCCCTTTTCGCACTCTCCGTCGGCAACGGCATGAGCCACCTTTTTGGCATATTCGGGATAGTCACAGCTTTCCTCTGTATATGTTCCGTAATCCTTATACTCGTATCCCGATTTTTCTAAAAATTTTATTATATCCTTTTTAAGCGGAAATCCGCCGTGGTCGCATCCTATAGCTATCATTGTACTCAAATCCTTTCTATAAACACTTGCAGTTTAATTATTTTTCAGTTTTTCAGCCATTATGTTTACACAGCCGATTATTTCCTCGGCACAGTCCATATAGACGGACGGACTCATTCCAAACGGGTCTGATATGTCCCCTTCCGTTCCGTAACAATACTCCTTAAGGGTAAATAATTTTTCGGCAGGACATATTTTTTCCAACATACGTTTATGTGAAGCAGTCATTGTAAGAATCAAATCAGCTTCTTTTATATCGCTTTCAGTCAGTTGACAAGCCCTATGCTCCTCCAATGAAAGACCGTAATTTTTTACGGCAAGCTTTGCATATTCACTGGCAGGCATACCGCTTTCGGCAAATATCCCTCTGCTGAATGCGCAGGCATCCATTCCGTTGTTTTTAAAAATAGCATTGGCTATCACTTCCGCCATTGGACTGCGGCATGTATTACCGGTACAAACAAATAATATTCTCATAAAATTCACCGCCGATTAACACTTTATATAATTAAATCCCGCGGCTTTATTCAATCTGTTCATTATAGCCGCACCTTCTCCGTTTTCATCAAAAACCTCGGAATAAACGATGTCTACGCCGATAAAATCAAACTTACGGAGTATTTTAAACAAATTTGCTCCAATTGTTTCCGGCTTCGTCCTATCGCCGACAACAAGCACTTCTCCACCGATATATCTGTCTTTTGTCTGCGTTGTCGCCATAACGCCTACTCTCAGTCCGTTTTTTTCGTCAGCACTGATTTTTTCATTAATAGTCGAAATAACGTTTTCCATGCTGCCTGAAACAAGTATAACTTTAGCAGACGGAGAATAATGTTTGTATTTCATACCCGGCGCTTTCGGTACTATATTCCCGTCAGGTTTTGAATAAACCGCAGGGTCAACGTCTATCTCTCCGACAACGTCTTCTATCATGTCCTGCGTAACAGCTCCCGGACGCAACAAAACAGGCTTGTCCTCCGATACGTCAAGTATAGTGGATTCAAGCCCCCAATCGGCTGCGCCTCCGTCTATTATCATCTCTATTTTACCGTTTAAGTCAAACTCTACATGAGAAGCTCTTGTAGGGCTGGGTTTTCCCGATGAGTTTGCACTGGGCGCCGCAACCGGTATACCTGCAATTTTTATTAACTCTCTGGCAATTTTATTGGACGGGTATCTGACGGCAACCGTATCAAGTCCGCCGGTAACCGTTTCGGGTACGCAGTCGGCTTTAGGCAGTACCAATGTTATAGGACCGGGCCAAAATGCGTCTATTATTTTCTTTGCATTCTCGGTTACTTTTCCGACTATTTTATAAAGGCCGTCCAAATCTCCTATCGTAAGGATAAGAGGATTATCGCTTGGTCTGCCCTTTGCCTCATATATCCTTTTACAAGCCTTTTCGTCCAATCCGTTTGCCCCGAGACCATAGACCGTCTCTGTAGGAAAAGCCACCAGACCCCCGTTTTTGAGGATCTCGGCGGCTTCCGTAAGTACGCTTTTTTCCGGATTTTCCGTATCAACTTTTACAAGTTTAGTTTCCATTCCATCAATCAGACTCCAATTAAATTATAAATTAGCTCCACAGCATTTTTTATATTTTTTACCGCTTCCGCAAGGACATGGATCGTTTCTTCCGATTTTAGGACCGTCGTTAACAACTGTACGTGAATTTCTTTGCTCTTTATAGAGGGCTTTTCTCTTATCCTCTGTGAAAATTCCGTCCCACTGAGGAAGTGAGTAAAGATGCTCTGCTCTGTACTCAACCATTTTCTTGTAAAGTTTATCAAATTCGATGTGAAGGCTTACTTCCGTATCGGCTTCAAGTTCGTTTACATCGTAGGGTTCGGGAAGAACGTCGTTGATACCATCGACAAAAGCAACTGCCTGCTCGTCTGTCATATGGAATCTTTCCGCTATCTCTGAAATTTTACAGTTCATATCCTGTACTTTTTCACCGAGTATATATTCATATATTTTCTGCTCTAAAGGTAGATATTCATCCCAAACAGCCTCTACGCTCTGTCCCTTAGGTGTGAAAGCTTTCTTCATCCAATTTTCGTATAAACTCATTTTATGTTCTCTCCTTGTCAACACAATTTAATTTTTTAAAATCATATACTTATGAAATAATAATATATTTTGCATTTTATTGCAACAAAAATATATAAAATCCTTATTTACAGCCAATATATGTTAATTTTCTTCTCTTTTTACTATTATTATTTCAACGCCGTGTTTCTTAAGAGTTTTCTCTATTCTGCCGAATTCCGACGCTTTCTGAATTTCCTTATCAACAGCGCCGGGAGCCTCGCCCAGAACTATTTTCGTAATATCATACTCTTCTATAAAATCTCCAATGGATTTTGCGACGTCATCGCTGCACAGCATATGAACCATTCCGCCTTTTTCACTTCCGTATTCAAACAATTTATCAAGGAGAATCGGCGTATTTTCATTATTGAATATACTTGTCCCTTTATTTACATGCAGAATATGCAGTTCGGCGTTAAATTTATCGGCAACCTCCGCAGCCGTATCTATAAGTCTTTCCGAATTATATTGAGCCGTTATACACGCCACGACTTTGTCCGTTCCTTTAGGAGCAGCCGAATCAAAATCTCTTACCATTTATTAACCTCCCGGATTATATCCTATATATCTAATTCATCGTTATTATCATTTTTACAAGTATATATTACCACGTTTATTTGACTTAATATTGAACATATCATTAAATTTTTCTTAACAAAGTATTTTAAATAAAATAAAGCTTTGTTAAACTGCATTAAAACAGTAGCATACAAAGCTTTATTTTGTGCATTATTATTTTATTTGCAAAAATATCCGTTATCCCTCGTAGTTCTCAAACGAGATTGAAGTAATAATAACGTCGTCCGCAGGCTTATCGTTCTCATCTACGGCAACGGACGCTATAGCGTCAACAACGTCCATCCCCTCAAACACCTGGCCGAATACGGTATGTCCGTAGTCCAAATGCGGCGTTCCTCCGTTTTCATTATAAAGCTCTCTGGCTTCGTCGGAATAATTTACTTTTACAAGTCTGTTTGACTGATTGTCAAACAATACCTGGCTGTCTCCGAACTCCTCAACAAGAGAATCTATATACTCCCAATAACCGTCCTGTATTCCCGGTTTCTGAACAATGAAGAACTGACTTCCGTTGGTATTCATGCCGCTGTTTGCCATGGAAAGAGCTCCCCTGAAATTATATAAGTTAGGTGAAAATTCATCTTCAAATGCTCCTCCGTATATGCTTTCACCGCCTGTTCCCGTGCCTGTAGGGTCTCCTCCCTGTATCATGAAATCGTTTATTACTCTATGGAATGTAATTCCGTCATAATATCCGTCCTTTGCCAGAGTTTTAAAGTTTTCAACGGCTTTGGGAGCTTCATCGGGAAAGAATTTTACTTTTATATCCCCCATAGACGTATGTATTACCGCTATTTCCTCACCTTTTTCAGGCGGGTCAAGCTGAGTTATGCTTTCTCCCTGTGTTGCAAGATTATCAAGATATTCCTGATATGCCTTTTCTTCATCTGTCATTTCTTCACTCTGTTCAGTGTTTTCCTGTTCGTTTTCGGTATTTTCTCCGTTATTTCCCGCTTCGGAAGAAGCACATCCCGAAAGAGCCATAAGCGCGCAAACAGATAATGCCGCAGCTGTTTTAAATAAATTCATTTTCATAAATCAAGTCATTCCTTTCACTCTATACCGGCGGCTCTGTTGATTTCCCTTATTATGGCGTCTATGCCGTTAGCCGCTTCGCATTTTTCCATAGCTTCAATATATTTTTCTCTCTCTTTATACAGTTCTCTTATTTCTATTTCTATCTTTTCAATATTTTCTTCGCTTAAAACCTTGGCAAATCCCTGCTTCTCAAAGGACTCCGCATTAAGAATCTGATCGCCTCTGCTTGCATTTGTCGAAAGTGGTATAAGTAAACAAGGCTTTTTAAGCGCAAGAAATTCCGATATGGAGTTACTGCCTGCCCTTGAAATTATTATTTCAGCAGCTGCAAATACATCCTTAAGTTCCTCATTCAAATATTCAAACTGCTTATAACCGTTTGTGTTTAAGAGAGTTTCGTCAACATTTCCCTTTCCGCACAAATGTACGATTTGGAAATCTTTAAGCAGAGACGGTAAAGCCGCCCTCAACGCATTGTTTATTTTTACGGATCCAAGGCTTCCGCCCATTGAGAGTATTACAGGCTTTTTGTTATCAAAACCGCATAATTCCAACCCTTTTTCTTTACTGCTGTCAAAAAGTTCCTTTCTTATGGGAGAACCGGTATAAACTCCCTTTCCTCCCTTAACATATTTTACGGTTTCGGGGAAAGTTGTACATACTGTTTTTGCATACGGCATAGCTATTTTGTTAGCAAGACCCGGCGTTAAATCAGATTCATGGGCAACTACGGGTATTTTAAGCTTTCCCGCCGCTATTATCACAGGTACGGCTACGAAACCGCCTTTTGAAAATATAACGTCCGGTTTTATTTCTTTAAGAACCTTTTTCGCGTCTGATATACCGCCTATTACCCTGAAAGCGTCTTTTATATTTTCCTTAGATAAATATCTTCTCAGCTTTCCGCTTCTTACCGAATAGTATGGGATACCTTCACGTTCGATAAGCTCATGTTCTATTCCGTTTTCCGTTCCGACATAGCTTATATCCCATCCGTTTTTTTGAAGTTCGGGAATAAGCGCTATATTCGGCGTTACATGTCCGGCTGTACCGCCGCCGGTAAGGACTATTTTTTTCATTTTATCCACTCCGATTCGTTAATATCTAATTTTTATATAATATCAGAAAACAATATTCAATTCCATATAAAAATAATAAAAAATTCCTTACAAAAACAAGCACATTTAAAATTAATCAGCATATAGTTTTTTAAAGGAGTGATGACATTGTACCCATATAATATCAAAAAAACCGAGCTGTCCGCATCGGAAACAAAAACTTTTCCTCAAAATCAAACCCTTTTGGATATGCTTACAGACGCAATAGAGGACGAAATATCCGATTTCGGCAAATATATCAGTCTTTCGGAAATAATCTCAAACAAAGATGACGCTGAAATAATAAAATCCGTCGCTTACGACGAATATAAACACAGGCGGCTTTTTGAAGAAATATATAAGTCTCTCACAGGAGTTACTCCGAATATTACAGAAGAGAGTGATGATTCTCAAATTGAAAATATATTCGAGGAGTTTACCGAAAGTTTCTTCGACGAACTGGAAGCCGTCGAGCTATACAGAGAAATCATGTCAGCCTTTGAAAATACAGATATAAGGGACATGATATTTGAAATCATAACAGACGAACAATCACATGCGGATATATTGAATTATATGATTGCAAAATACAGAAAATAAAAATCAGGCGGTTTCTGTTGGAAGCCGCCTATTTTTTAAGAAGCTGTGTTCAGTTCGACCGTAACCTTTGTACCCTTCGGTTTATTATGAGCAATTTTAAATTTTCCTCCGTTTTGCTCTACAATTCTTTTGCACATAAAAATACCTACTCCGCTTCCTCCCTTTTTAGTCGTATAAAACAGCTCGCCTATGCGTTCCAAGTCTTTTTCCGATATACCGCACCCGTTATCCGCAATTGAAACGGCTACTCTTTTTCCTTTTCGTTTTATTTCAATTTCAATCAAATCTCCATCCACGGTTGCTTCTACGGCATTTTTTATTAAATTTCCGAAAAGACTTTCCAAAAGTTCGGTTTTACAGTCAACATTGACTTTTTGATCTTTATACTTTATTTTAAATTCTCTGTTATTTGCAGAATATGTATTTACCGCCTTATCTATGATTCGGATTATATCGCATTTATTGCTTTCCGACATTTTTATCAGGTCCATATTTTCCTGTATAAGTCTGTTTATCTTATCTATCTGCTCATAAACCGCTTCAAAGCTTTTTTTATTTTCACCGCCGTTATCAAGTTCTATCAGCTGTACATTAGCCTTGATAACCGCCAGCGGATTTTTAATTTCGTGCGCAAAAAACGCCGTCTGTTCCGCATAATTATCGGCCGCTGAGTTTATCATCGTTATTCCTCCTATAAAATTCCTGTTTCCATTATAATTTTATTGCTTCGGCTAACAAAAAACAATATCTTTCGATTTCCAAAAACAGCTTTTTTAGTCCATATTTCGACATATAAATATTAAAATCTATGTTGCATGTATGTCTTTTATGTTATACTTATATAATAATAAGAGAAAGGATTGATTTAAGTGGACAATTGCATTTTTTGTAAAATAATCGCCGGTGAAATTCCGTCGGCTGTAATCTTTGAAGACGAAGAATTTAAAGCTATTTTGGACAGATTTCCCGGAAATATCGGTCATGTTTTAGTTCTTCCTAAAAAGCACTACTCTAACATATTTGATATAGACGAAGACGTTGCCGGAAGGCTTTTTAGATTAGCAACAAAAATCGCAAAAAACATGAAAGAAGTACTTGGGTTTGAGGCGATGAACGTTGTACAGAATAACGGCAGTCTTGCCGGTCAAACAGTTCATCACTTCCATCTTCATTTAATACCGAGATACGAAAACGATAAGGTTCAGATTAAATGGGAACAGCTTGACTTAACAGATGAGCAGATTGCTGAAATTCAAAATAAATTAAAGCTTTAAAAGAGGGATTTCTCCCTCTTTTTTTATTAATCATCCGCATATATGACTATTTTATAGATTATAGTCATATATCAATTTGTATCTACTCTCATATATGACTAAAAATTATATTTCAGTCATACTTTTATCTATTAAGTCTTGCTCCTTCTTTCTGTACTATGAGTGAAGATATTCTGTTTGCCTCAGTAAGAGCCTGCTCTATAGATTTTCCGAGTTGTCTCTGTGCAATAAACGTGCCGATATGCGAATCACCTGCTCCTATTGTATCGACAACGTCGGCTTTAAACGCAGGCGCTTCATACCACTTTCTGTCCGTATACGATAAACAGAAGCTTCCGTTCTCGCCGTCTGTTATAACAACTGTGTTTTCAGTCATATCAGTAAGTTTTTCAGCAGCATTATATATGGAGTCCGTTTCCGTAAATGTTACTGCCTCCGTTTTATTTACGTGAAGTATTGGGTTCAACGAAAATATTCTATTCATTTTTCTTTTTTCAATTTCATTTATTCGCGGTCCGGGCGCAAAATAAAACGGTATATGTGAGTTTTCCAAAAAGTCAATTATAAAATCGCCTGTATCTTCCTCTATTTCCAATCCGCATATATATGCACAGTCAAAATCATTGGGATCAAGATTTTTGTACCATTCTTCTTTAAATTTATATTCCGTTCCATGGTCGCAGATAAATGTTCGTTCGCCGTCGTCTTCTACAAGGCAATAACAGCATCCGTTCGGTTCATCGGGATTAAGCTCGGCTCTTGTAACTTCCATACCTGCTAGCTCTTTTCTTATATAGTCCGCATATATACCTGTTCCGATAGGAGAAAATAATAGGTACGGTACATCAAAATACGCTATGGCTTGCGAAACATTAAAAGCACAGCCGCCCATGGACATTTTTTGTCCGCGTACATTTACATCTCCTCCTGTTGTAGGAAGTTTATCCAATCTAATTATTACATCGGCTACAGTTGAACCTATTACTAAAACTTTCTTCATATGTATCCCTCAATATTCGTTTTTCTTAAATTATAATATTCACTGTCATATTTTACAATTCAATTATATCAATAAAACCTTTTATCCTTCAGAAACGTTTTTATAAAACGAAAAAGCCCTCCCAAATAGGGAGGGCAGTATATTTTTACTGAGCTGCTTTTTCAGCTTTACGTTTAGCAATAGCTTCTGTTAACTTAGGAACTATAGCCTTAACATCGCCAACGATACCAAGGTCAGCTACATCAAATATAGGAGCTGTATCGTTGTTGTTGATAGCTACGATATATTCTGAACTTTCCATACCTGCAACGTGCTGGATAGCTCCTGAAATACCGCAAGCAACATAGAGGTCAGGGCGTACAGTCTTACCTGTCTGTCCAACCTGACGGTCTTTTTCAATCCAACCTGCGTCAACGTTAGCTCTTGATGAAGAAACTTCTCCGCCGAGTACGTCTGCAAGTTTCTGAAGTTCACCGAAGAATTCGGGTGAACCGATACCACGTCCGCCTGATACAAGTACCTTAGCTTCTGTAATATCAACTTTCTTCTTATCTTCTTTAACTACTTCTTTAATTGTAACGTTCATGTCAGCTGCTGTAAATTCAACTTTGAAATCAACAACTTCACCTGTTCTTGCTTCATCTCTTTCGAGAGCCTGCATAACGCCGGGACGTACTGTAGCCATCTGAGGTCTATGGTCTTTGCAGACGATAGTAGCCATGATGTTTCCACCGAAAGCAGGTCTTGTCATAAGAAGTAACTTTGTATCGGGCATTGAATCGATTGTTCCGATTTCAAGCTTTGTACAGTCAGCTGTAAGACCTGTATGTACTCTTGCCGATACACGGGGAGCAAGGTCTCTTCCGATTGATGTAGCGCCGTAAAGTACGATTTCAGGCTCGTTAGCCTTGATTACTTCATATAAAGCCTTTGCATAAGGCTCTGTTACATATTCTGCAAGCATAGGATCGTCAACAACTATAACCTTGTCAGCGCCATGTTTTACAAGAACGTCAGCTTTGTCTTTAATGTTGCTTCCTAATAATACGGCTACAACTTTCTGTCCTAAATCTGCAGCAAGTTCTGTTGCTTTTCCGATAAGCTCTATACTAACCTTCTGGATAACTCCGTCTCTCTGTTCTGCTAATACGTATACATCTTTACTCATTAGCCTACCATTCCTTTCTGATATATTAGTTTTTCGAGTCAGCTTTTTCTTAGATTATATGTCTTTCTTCTAACTTAGCTACGATAGTCTCAACAGCTTCCTCAGCTGAAAGGTCTTTGTAGTAAAGTCCCTTTCCTTTAGCCTGTTTTGTGAATGACTGTTTAACGTTTGTAGGAGATCCCTTAAGACCGATATTAGCCATATCAACTGTGTCTTTAAGTTCTTCAAGTGTCCAAACCTTAACTTCTTTTTCTCTGTAAGCGTCGAAGATACCATGAACTGTCATATATCTGGGTGTAGCCAACTCAGCTAATGCTGTTATAAGGCATGGTGTTTTTACTTCGATAACGTGATATCTGTCTTCAAACTGTCTCTTAACAACAACTTTACCTTCGGCTGCGTCAACGATTTCCTCTGCGTATGAAACCTGGGGAATTCCAAGATGTTCAGCTATCTGAGGACCAACCTGAGCTGTGTCTCCGTCAATAGCCTGACGTCCTGTGATGATTATATCGTAATCAATTTTCTTAAGTGCAGCTGCGATTGTTGAAGATGTAGCCCATGTATCGGCTCCGCCGAAAGCTCTGTCTGTAACAAGGATAGCTTCGTCGCAACCCATAGCAAGTGCTTCTCTTAAAGCGGCGTCAGCCTGGGGAGGTCCCATAGATATAACTGTAACTGTTCCGCCAACTTTTTCTTTTAACTGTAAAGCAGCCTCAATACCTGCTTTATCGTCCGGATTTATAATACTGGGAACACCATCTCTGATGAGTGTATTTGTTTTAGGATCAAGTTTAACTTCTGTGGTATCAGGTACCTGTTTTGCACAAACAACTATTTTCATTGTCTTACTCCTTCCGCATATTTATATTCTGATTTCATAATGATTTTATCGCATATGCTATGTAGTAAAATTATTTACCAACCTTTAAATGTCCGGCGATAACCATCTTCTGAATTTCACTTGTGCCTTCGTAAATTTCAACGATCTTAGCGTCACGCATCATTCTTTCAACATGGTATTCTCTCATGTAACCATATCCACCGAATAACTGAACGCATCTTCTGGTTACGTCTGAACCGATTGTAGCGCCGTAGTATTTACCCATACAAGCGTATAAACCGAAAGGAAGACCGGCGTCTTTTGTACAAGCTGCTCTGTAAATAATAAGCTGAGCTGAATCTACTCTTGTCTTCATATCAGCGATTTCAAACTGTGTATTCTGGAATGAGCCGATTGTCTTGCCGAACTGTCTTCTCTGGCTTACATATTTAAGAGTTTCTTCAAGAGCACCCTCTGCAATACCAAGACCGATAGCGCCTACGCCGAGACGACCAACGTCGAGAGTCTGCATAATCATCTTGAAACCGTCGCCCTCTCTACCGATAAGGTTTTCCTTAGGAACGATACAGTTATCGAAGATAAGGTCAGCAGTTGCCGAACCGCGGATACCCATTTTCTTCTCATGTTTACCAATTGATAAGCCGGGAGCGTCAGCAGGGATTACAAGTATAGACATACCCTTATTTCCCTTTGACTTATCAGTCATAACAACCGTTGTATAATATTTAGCTTCTCCTGCGTTTGTAATAAAGCACTTTCTGCCGTTTACTACATAGTGGTCTCCGTCAAGATAAGCCTTTGTCTGCTGCATAGCTGCGTCAGAACCTGCGCCGGGCTCTGTAAGACCCATAGCACCGATAGCTCTTCCTGAAAGCAGTTCCGGAAGGAATCTCATTTTCTGTTCTTCAGTACCGAACTGGAAGATAGGCCATGTGCAGAGTGAAGAGTGAGCTGCTATACCTGATGTTACTGATGCACAGTACTTGGAGATTTCCTCTATAGCAATGATATATGCAAGGTAGTCTCCACCCTGTCCGCCGTACTTTTTAGGATACTGGATTCCTAAAAGACCTGCAGGGCCAAGCTTTGCCCAGATTTCCGAAGGGAATCTTTCTTCTTCATCAATTTCCTGCATTATTGGCTTAACTTCGTTCTCTACGAACTCTCTTACCATTTGTCTGAATAACAGGTGTTCTTTTGATAACGTAAAATCCATTAATACTTCCTCCTTTATGTTGTAAAAAAGTTAAAAATCATCAAACGAATTTGATGTTATAAAAAATAAGGCAGAGCATAAATTCCCCGACTGCGACAAATGAACTGCCTATTTTTTAAAATTCGGAAAAAACATACAAATACGCATAAACATACATTGTCTATAATCTTTCCTCTATCATATATTATACCAATGTTAATTCTCTGTCAATGTTTTAGTTACACAAAAATACTCAATCATAACAATATTTTAGACTGTACAGCCTTTACCAATCTATATATCTTGCACAACTTTTTACATCAACAATATGTCATTTAACAAACATTTGCACAGTATTAAAAATTTATAATATTTATTCTCAAATTTCTTACAGCAATTTTGCACCGTACAGCTTTTTATAAATAAGTCTTCCGTTTACTCGTTTACTTTCCATCAGGCTTATTTCCTTAACAATCATTCCGTCAAATTCCGGCTTAAACTTGCTTAAAATCAGACTTTTATTATAAAAAAGCACTGCTTCCCTCGCCAGCGTAACATGTGGTGTAAATGCCGTTTTCTCTCTTCTGAACCCTTGTTTTACAAGGTTCTTTTCAAGTATTTCATATAGTCTTACAAGCTCTTTGCTCTTTTGTATTCCGAGCCATATTATACATTTTTCTCCTCTGTCAAAATAGCCTGTTTTTTCAAAATTAAGCTCAAATTTTCTGTTTAACGAAGCAGTTAATGACATAGCGTCTGCAATTCCGTCAAGATCATCCTGTTCTATTTCGCCCAAAAAGTGCATTGTCAGATGAAGGTTATCCTTAGCAGTAAAATTGCCTTTTTTGCAGTCGTTTTTTATTTTGTTTTGCAGCTGCGTTATATTCTTTTTAGTCTCATTATCAAACTCTATCGCTATAAAAGTTCTCATAAACCTCTCCCCGATTTATAAATAAAAGACTGTACTCAGTCATGAATACAGTCTTTTTGCTTGTTTATCTGTTCACCACTCTGATAACGGTATCAACAACATTATCAACAGTAAATCCGTATTTTTCAAAAAGTTTTCCGGCAGGAGCGGACGCACCGTATCCGTTCATAGAAATAACTTCTCCGTCCAAGCCGACATATTTATGCCAACCAAAGTCTCCGGCTGCTTCAACAGCTACTCTCTTTCTGACTGACATAGGAATTACACTTTCCTTATATTCATCGCTCTGCTCTTCGAAAATTTCCCATGAAGGCATACTTATAACTCTTGCGTCAATTCCCTTTTCCTGAAGAATATCCCATGCTTTATAAATAAGCTCTACTTCCGAGCCTGTTGCCATAAGTATAACGTCGGGAGTTTCTTTTTTGCTGTTCTTCAATATATATGCGCCTTTAAGCGCTTCTTTTCCTGTTCCGTCAAGCAAAGGAAGGTTCTGTCTGGAAAGAATTATACCCGTAGGGCTTGTTTTTCTTGAAAGAGCAGCATACCATGCAGCAGCGGTCTCTCTTGAATCGCAAGGTCTTATAACCGTATAGTTAGGCATACTTCTCAGCGCCGCAAGGTGCTCGATAGGCTGATGAGTAGGTCCGTCTTCACCGACGCCTATGCTGTCATGTGTAAATATGCTTATTACAGGAAGTCCCATAAGTGCGGACATTCTCAAACCTGCCTTCATGTAGTCGCTAAATACAAAGAAACCTGCTATATAAGGGCGAAGTCCGCCATGGAGATACATTCCGTTTGCTATAACAGTCATGGCAAATTCTCTTATGCCGAAGTGCATATTAGAACCTGTTCTGTTTTCGGGAGAATAATATTCTCTGTCCTTCATAACACTCTTGTTTGAAGGCGCTAAATCCGCAGAACCTCCTATAAGATTGGGAACAAGCTTTGAAAGCTTATTAAGAACCTTTTCAGATGACGCTCTTGTGGCAATATCTCCTTCGTATGTCCAATAATCTTCATTATTTAATAAATCGGGCAGTTCTCCGTTATGCCAATTGTTCCACTGTTCAGCCAGTTCCGGATATTCCTTGGCGTATGCCTCAAACACGGCTTTCCATTCTTTTTCTGTTTCAGCGCCTGCCTTAGTAATATCGGAAATATTTTCTTTAACCTGTTCGGGAACATAGAAATCTTCTTTGTACTCCCAGCCGAGGTTTTCCTTAGCAAGTACAATTTCCTCTTCACCGAGAGGTTCGCCGTGGGCAGAAGCTTTTCCCTGTTTATTGGGAGCTCCGTAGCCTATTTTTGTCATTATTTTTATTATCGAAGGTTTGTCTGCTTCAGCCTTAGCCTCTTTTATTGCCTTATCTATGGCATCAACATCGTTTCCGTCCTCAACCGTAATAGTCTGCCAGCCATACGCTTCAAAACGCTTAAGAACATCTTCTGTAAATGATGTGCATGTGTCGCCCTCTATCGTTATATTATTGCAGTCATATAATACTACAAGCTTTCCGAGCTTAAGAGTACCTGCAAGTGAAGCCGCTTCCGCAGAAACGCCCTCCATAAGACATCCGTCTCCGCACAGAGCGTATGTGTAATGGTTTACAACATCATATCCCGGTCTGTTAAACTGAGCCGCAAGATATGTCTCTGCAATAGCCATACCTACAGCGCCTGCGATTCCCTGTCCGAGAGGTCCCGAAGCAGTCTCTATTCCTCTTTCAATATCATACTCGGGGTGTCCCGGAGTATTGCTGTCAAGCTGGCGGAAATTTTTAAGATCATCTATCGTAATATTATATCCGAATAAATGAAGCAATGAATATAAAAGAGCCGAGCCATGGCCTGCGGAAAGTACAAATCTATCTCTGTCATCCCACTTAGGGTCGGCAGGGTTCATTCTCATATTCTTCGCCCAAAGAGCATAAGCGGCAGGAGCCGCACCCATAGGAAGACCCGGATGTCCGCTCTTTGCCTTCTGTATAGCTTCAACAGACAAAAATCTTAATGTATTTACACTTAACTGGTCTATATTCATAATTAACACTCCTGATTATTTTTTAGGTACGCCTTCCCAGTCCTTAAGAAATCTTTCAATACCGATGTCCGTAAGAGGATGTTTTGTCATCTGCTCGATTACGTTGTAAGGTACTGTTGCAATATCGCATCCAAGGCGAGCCGCATGTGTAACATGAAGAGGATTTCTGATACTTGCAGCTATTATTTCAGTCTCTATTCCCTGTACGTTAAATATGTCTACTATTTCTTCGATAAGCGCCATACCGTCGCATCCGATGTCGTCTACTCTTCCGATGAAAGGACTTACATAAGTTGCGCCTGCTCTTGCCGCAAGAAGAGCCTGTGCAGCTGAGAATATAAGCGTAACATTTGTCTTTATTCCTTCTGAGCTTAAAATTTTAACAGCCTTAAGACCTTCAAGAGTCATAGGGATTTTTATTACAATATTTTCATGTATTTTTACAAGTTCTCTTGCTTCTTTTACCATTCCTTCATGCTCAAGGCTTATAACCTCCGCACTTATAGGACCGTCAACAATTGTTGTTATTTCTTTTACTACTTCAACAAAGTCTCTGCCTTCCTTAGCGATAAGCGAGGGGTTTGTAGTAACTCCGCATATCACTCCGAGTTCGTTTGCCTCCCTGATCTGGTCAACATTGGCAGTATCAATAAATAATTTCATGATGTATCCTCCTGTTTTAACTCATTTTGGATTTAGTGTTTTCCATACATAGTTATTTTAAATCACATGCTCACATAAATCAATGAAAATTTAATAAAAGAAAAAGTTAAGCCGACTTAAATCCAAGCCGGCTTTCAATTACTTTTTTAATCTTATATGAGTATAGCCATCCTCAACAGTAACAGCCGTATCCACTCCGTAAACCTCTCTTATGTTAAACTCAGTCAAAGTTTCGGCAGGACTTCCGTATGCAAAAATTTCCGAGTCCTTTAATATAGTTACCTTATCCGCGAAAAGCGATGTCAGGTTAAGGTCATGCACCGACATAATAACTCCTATGTTTTTGCTGTGAGAAAGTTGTGTAATAAGTTCCAATGTAAACATCTGATTTTTTAAATCCAAACTGCTTGTCGGTTCGTCAAGTATTATAACTTCCGGTTCTTGCGCAAGCGCCCTGGCGATAAATACCCTCTGTCTTTCTCCTCCGCTCATCCTGTCTATGTCTTTAAAGGCAAATTTCTCAAGCTTCATTTTTTCTATTATATCAAATACAATATCCTTGTCTTCGGATTTTATTCTTCTCCCGGCAAACGATACTCTTCCCAACATTATCGTATCTATAACCCTCATGGGAAAAACATTGTTATTATACTGGGGAACATATCCGATTTTCCCCGCCCTTTTTTCAGGTGTAAAATCCGCTATATTTTCTCCGTTCAAAAATACATTTCCGCTTTTGGGTTTTAAAATATGGTTTATACACTTCAACAGAGTTGTCTTTCCCGTACCGTTTGCTCCCAGAAGGAACATGGCTTCCCCCTGTTTAACTTCCATATTTATATTATTTAATATGTCATACTCGGAGTTATATCCAAAACATAAATTTTCTACATTGAGACTCATTGGACATTCCTCCTTCCCTTAAGAATAAGGTGTACAAATATAGGAACTCCCAAAAACGAAACTACAATTCCTACCGGTATGCTTACGGGCGACAGTATTGTTTTTCCGACCGCATCGGAAATCATCAACAATGCGCTTCCCGTTACAGCCGAAAACGGAATTAAATATTTGTGATCTCCTCCGACAAGCATTCTTGTAATATGCGGAGCCGCAAGTCCGACAAAGCCTATAACTCCCGTAAAACTTATAACCGCAGCAGTCATAAATACAGATGCCAGACACATTGTGATTCTTGTTCTGCCCGGATTTATTCCAAGGCTTGTCGCCAGCTCATCATCGCCTGACGCCATTACGTTCAGCTTTAAATAGTTTACCATTATGATAACGGTAAAAATAATTACAAAAGCTCCCGAATAAATCACATCAGACCATACGGTTCCGTTAAATGTCCCGAATGTCCATTGCACTACGGCAGCCAATTTGTGTTCTTCGGCAAAAAACTCTACTGCCGATGTCAATGCGCTGAAAAAGTAGTTAAGGGCAATACCGGTTAAAACAACTGTTTCGGCTCCCATTCCTTTATGCGATGATATTCCATACACAACAGCCATGCATAGTACCGCAGCGGCAAACGCACAGCATATTATTCCGATCTCGCTTTTAAAAAATGCTCCCGTTCCGAAAACAATACACATGGACGCTCCGAATGCCGACGCAGAAGATACGCCCATAGTAAACGGACTTACAAGAGGATTTCTTGTAACAGCCTGCATAGCCGTTCCCGATACTGCAAGACCTATTCCGGCTATAATCGCCATTGCTATTCTCGGCAATCTCATCAAAACTATTATTTTATAAGCCTTATTTTCCTCTGACAGTCCACTGTTTAGGCTTCCTCTAATCCATGCCTTTATAGCATGAATAACCTGCGGTACGTCTGTATCGGCTACTCCCATCGTAACAAAATATATTCCCATTATTATGACCGCAGCAATACCAATCGCCAGTATAATCAGCTTTTTTCTGTTATCGCTGTCATATTTTTTTCTTATATCCGAAACCGCTTTATTCATGTTCAATCCTCAAATGTATATGCAGGATATGTATGTCCTTCTATATAATCAAGCTTCTGATATTTTTCAAGCCAATCTTTAAATACCTGTTCGGGATGAAGTTCCGGAAGAAGTTCGGGATAAAGGAATTTGGCTATGTACATTGTTCCTACAAGCTTTGAAGCCCCTCCGTGCACATAATGTGATAAAAGCAGAATATTATCGTTTTTAACCGCTTCTATTTCATCCCATCCCGGTCTGTTTATAAGTTCTTCTTTTATCTCCTTATGCTCTTCGAGTGTCGGTGGATAGTATGAAGAATAAACATCGGGAGCCGATACTTTTACAATATATTCGGGATCGGCGTCAACTACAGCCTCGGATTCCACAACTACATTTGCCGAATCCTTAAACACATTGTCAGCCCCTGCATATTCCATCATATAATAGAAGAAGTTTCCGGGGATAGTTGTATTTCCCTCTGTTCTGTATTCAAAATAAACACGTTTTTTCTCAACATCTTTAAGCTGTTCATTAATATAATCCAGCTTATCCATAAAATAATGTTTTAATTCGTCGGCTTTTTTCTCTTTGCCGAATATTTCCCCGAGCAAATCGCAGCTTTTTTCAAACTGATTGGTATAATATGCATCGCATACAATAACTTTTATACCGAAAGGCTCCAACTGCTTTTCAGCCTCTTCGTATGTTCCGTTTCCCGTCAATATGAGTACTTCCGGGTTAAGTTCTATAATTTTTTCATAATTAAGGTCTTTTTGACTTTTACCGATAACCATATCTTCCGTAAACCTATTTTTCCAAGACTCTTTGTCCTGGTAAATATTATAGTCCACTCCTATTACACAGTCCAAGGCATCTATAGCGTTAATTATTTCCGTATTATAGGCATTTGCAACAACAGCCTTTGTTACCGGGTTGGGTATTTCAACACTTCTTCCCACACTGTCGGTTACAGTCTGCATACCTTCGTTTTCGACGGTCTCCTGTGCTTCCGTTTCGATACTTTCCTCATTTTTCTTTTCGCCGTTTCCGCAGCCGACAATGCTTGAAACCAGTAAAACAGCCGCTGTCATCAATAACACTTTCTTTAAAAAATTAATCTTCATTTTTACCCTCCGTTAATATTCTTTTGCCGTAAAGTTATTCTTCTGTCCTCCTTTTCCAAAGGTAAAAACGGGCATAAAAATAACACCCATCTCCATTCCCCGAGATTTGCATTTTCTAATAAGATTAAGGCAGGTCTCCTGACTTCTTTTCAACCTAATACACGTCGTACCTTCCCGATTATAATCAGTGGCGAACTAATGTCCTAACGTGCCTCGTCCGAGTTACAGTAGTGGGCGCTGCTGCGGATTTTCACCGCATTCCCTATTCTCCGTCCGTTATGACGGCACCTTAACTTTTTATTATTATGCATATATAAATATTATTACCGTTTTCAAAATACGTCAATATCTCTTAAAAATATTACTCAGCTGCAAAACTATAAAATATTATTTCATATAATAAATAAATGCCGCATGGTCATAACCATAAACGGCATTTTAAACAGTAATATTTTTATAAAATAAAAATCAGTCTTTTAATTCCGCACAGTCAATAGGCTTATCCCTCAGCATTTTAAGTCCATGCTTTATAGGAGAGCTGACAGCCTCAAAATTTTCTTTTGCCGCCTTCGGACTTCCGGGCAGATTTATAATTAGCGACCTTTTTCTTATACCTGCCGCAGCGCGTGAAAGAATGGATCTATCTGTATATTTCATTGTTATCATTCTCATGGCTTCGGGTATACCCGGAACTTGCTTTTCACATACGGCAAGCGTAGCCTCCGGCGTAACGTCCCTCGGCGCAAATCCCGTTCCTCCCGTCGTAACAACAAGCGCTATGTCCATTGACGTTGCCTTTACAAGCGCTTCCGCAATTTTTTCTTTTTCATCGGGTACAATATCGCATAATACAACTTTATATCCGTCGTTCTCCAGCATTTTCTTAACAACAGGGCCGCTCATATCCTCTCTTTCGCCTCTGTAACTTCTATCGCTGACAGTTATAACAGCAGCCGTATACATAAAAATCCTCCTTTATTCCAACAGCAGAACATTTTTGGGTTCAATATAAATTTTAATAAGTTTATTTGATATCAGTTCCGCAGCTTTCTTTTTGTCGGTTTCAATTCTTATAAGTTCGGAATCAAGCTTGCAATTAACCGGCTTTAACATTATTATAGTCGAGAATACGTCTTCTATAACCCTTTCCGTTTCACATACTATCTCGTTTTCTCCTCCGTCAAAACGGAAATAGTGCGCTCTCAAGCCGACATATCCGCAGTTTTCTCTTATAATTTCGTCCGTCTTTAAATATATATTCAGAGACGGAACAAAAATCACATTTTCTTTTTGAGTTTTTTCAAACCTATATATATTTTTACACCCCGATATTCTTGCCGCTCCGACCGTTTTCGGACATTCCATAAATTCTTTTGTATTGAGTATTTTTTCCGTTCTGCCGTCGTTTATTATGCATATTCCGCCGCAGTTACGGTATGCTTCGTTTCTGTCATGTGTAACCATTATGCTCAGACCGCCGAAATTTTTTATTGTATCCGAGACAGTCATTTCCAGTTTCCATTTCAAATAGCTGTCAATGGCTGAAAACGGCTCGTCAAGCAGTATCGCTTCGGGCTTAGACGCTATTATCCTTGCCAATGCGGTTCTTTGCTGCTGTCCTCCCGATATTTCATCGGGATACTTGTTTGCTATACTGTTGAGATAAAAGTCGGAAATCAGCTTATCAACATTATTTTTTTCTTTTGCCGCTACCTCTATATTCTGCCTGACGGTCATATTCGGAAACAGAGCATAATTTTGGAAAAGGTAGCCTATTTTTCTTTTTTGCGGAGGTAAATCAATTCCTTTTTCGGAATCGTATAATGTTCTTCCGTTTAATATTATAACGCCGCTGTCGGGTTTTTCTATTCCCGCTATACATTTAAGAGTCATGCTTTTTCCGCTGCCCGACGCACCGAGCAGAGCTATGGAAGATTTTGTTTCTATATCGGCGTTAAGGGTAAACCGGTGGAGTCTCTTTTTTATTCTGACTGTAAGTTCCATTACGCCTTCCTCCCCGATTTGGCTCTGTTTTCAAACATATTCAGGGCAATAAGCGCTATAAGAGAGATAATTACGTTTACGATTACCCATTTATACGCGCCTAAATCGTTTCCCTCTCTCCACATTTGATATACGGTAGTCGCTATCGTTGCCGTCCTGCCCGGAGTATATCCCGAAACCATACTTGTGGCGCCGTACTCTCCCAGTCCCCTTGCAAACGAAAGTATTATCCCCGCCAAAAGTCCGTTTTTACAACCGGGTAAAAATATTTTCCAAAATATAAACGTATCGGAAAGTCCTAATGTCTGACCGGCATACATCAAATTTTTATCAAACGCTTCAAACGAACTTCTTGCCGTCCTGTACATAAGCGGAAAAGTAACTATAACAACCGCAATTACCGAAGCAAACCATGTCATCGTTATTTTCTCGCCTGCAATATTGTATATAAATTTTCCGACAGGTCCGTTTATACCAATCGTTTTAAGTATAAAAAAACCTATAACCGTTGGCGGCATAACAAGAGGCAGAGTAAGAATACAATCTACTATACCTTTTAATATATTCGGAAGTTTCGCTATGTAATAGGCGCATAATATGCCTGCGAAAAATGTTATTACCGTTGCTATTCCTGCTATTCTTACGGAATTATAAAGCGGAAACCAGTCCATAAAGGCACCTCATTTATTTATTCACAACAAATCCTGCTTTTTCAAAAACTTCTGTACATTCGTCTGTTTTGAGATATTCTGTAAACTTCTTTGCTTCTTCGGCATTATCGGATGTTTTAAGAACTGCCGCAGGATATGTAATTTCTTTATGACTGTTTTCAGGAGCTGAAGCAACAACCTCAACCTTATCGCTTATTGCCGCATCCGTGCTGTATACAACTCCGCAGTCTACGCTTCCTTCTTCAACCTGCGCTAACACTTCTCTTACGTTTGTTCCGAACGTTATTTTGTTTTCTTCGTTCATTTTGTCCCACAAATCCATATAAGTAAATATTTCTTCGGAATACTGTCCTACGGGCACATCGGAATTTCCCAAAGCAATAAGTTTTACTTTGTCGGTTCCCACATCTTCAAAGCTTTCTATGCCTGCCGGGTTTCCTTCGGGAGTTATAAGCACAACGCTGTTTGATACAAGATTAAATCTTGTGTCGCTGTCTACAAAGTCCAGGTTCTCTGTATTTGCCTCTCCTCCGTTTACAGCGTCAAGCTGGTTCATCTGCTTTTGAGCCGCAGAAATAAAAATATCACAGTCCGCGCCTTCCTGTATCTGTGTTTTGAGCGTTCCCGATGAATCAAAGTTATAAACAATATTAACGTCTGGTTCAATAGCCTTATACATTTCCGCTATTTCATTCATTGTGTCCGTCATGGAAGCCGCCGCAAAGACGATAAGTTCGTTTTCCGTATTATCTGCCGTACCTGTTTTTTCATTTCCAGAACATCCCGAAATCATACCTGCGGCAATTACCGCCGAAATAAAAACGCCTAAAAACTTTTTCATATTTCATACCTCCGAATTTAAAAATTTTTTATTTACCGAAAGGACATATCGGGTATGTACATTCTCCGCAGCTAAGACATAATCCGCCGTTGCCCATTTTAACAATGTCTTTTTTCGTAACCTTTATACCTGCCGCTATTTTCGGCAATACTAGGTCAAATACCGTAGCCCCTGCATACATAACGCACCCCGGAAGTCCCATAACAGGCATCCCGTTTTCATAGTACCCCAGCAAAAACATTGCTCCGGGCAGAACAGGTGCTCCGTACGTTACTATTTCCGCGCCGCTTTTTTTAATTGCTCCAGGCGTATTATCATCGGGGTCTACGCTCATACCTCCGGTACACAAAATCATATCTATATCCTTTGTTTTAATCTTGTTTATTGCATTTACTATATTTTCCATGCCGTCGTCAACAACTATATGCTCTGTCATTTGTATTCCGAAGCCGTTCAGTTTTTCCTCTATGACAGGTGTAAAAGTATCTTTTATTATTCCTTTATACACCTCGCTTCCGGTTGTTATAACGCCTGCTTTTTTTAATTTATAAGGAGTTACTTTCAGTATCGGCTGTCCGTTAAATATTTTTTCCGCTTCTTTAAGCTTTTCATCTTCCACAATCAGCGGAATAACCCTCATTCCCGCAAGCTTATCTCCTGCTTTTACCGCTGTGCCGCTGTGTCGTGTAGCTATCATAATGTCGCCGATAGAATTTATTTCATCAAGCCTGTCCACATCTATCTGAAAATATCCGTCCACAGAAGCAAACGCCTCTATTTTGCCCTCTTTTACCTCTTTTGACGGATATATATTTTCATTGGCGCATATTTTGTACAGTCTTTCAGCCGCTTCGTTCTCATGTACCATGTTTTCGTCCATCTCCCAGACATAAAGATGTTCCTTACCCATAGAAAGGAGCATAGGTATATCCTCTTCAGTAACTATATGGCCTTTTCTGAACTGCGCCCCTTTAAACTCTCCCTTTACTATTCTTGTCATATCATGGCAAAGCACATGGCCTACGGCGTCCTTTGTATTTACAAGCTTCATTATTCCACCTCCGCTACGGTTATCTTATCGCCCTTTCTGACTGTTCCTCCTCGTTCGACAACGGCAAATATTCCTTCCGTCGGCATTACGCACTTTCCCGTTATTTTTTTTACTTCACAGTCATTATGACACTCTTTACCTATCTGAGTAACTTTTAAAATGCATTCTCCGACATTAAGCACAGTACCTATTGGAAGTGTTTTAAGGTCTATTCCGACCGTATTGATATTTTCCGCAAAAACGCCGTTTGCAAGCTCGATTCCATGTCCGCGCATAGTGTCTATGCTTTCTTCCGCCAACAGGCTTATCTGTCTGTGCCAGTTTCCAGCATGTGCGTCTCCTTCTATTCCGTGCCCCACAATCAGCTTTATGCTTTCCACTTCATGTTTTATCGTTCCCTTTTTTTCGCTTATATTAACCGAAACTACTTCTGCCACTTATAATCTCCACTCTTTCCGCCTGTTTTTTCCAAAAGTTTTATTTCTCCTATTACAATGTCCTTCTGTACAGCCTTGCACATATCGTATATTGTTAAAGCCGCAGCCGAAACCGCCATCAGCGCCTCCATCTCAACGCCCGTTTCTCCTTTACATTTAACAATACTTTCTATTTCCACCGATTTTTCATTAACCGTAAAATTTATGTCTATCCCCGTAGTCATAACAGGGTGGCACATCGGTATTATTTCCGACGTCTTTTTTGCCGCCATTATTCCCCCTACCTGCGCTACGGAAAGTACGTCTCCCTTTTTAATTCCGCCGCTTTTTATCATTTCTATGGTCTCGGCATTCATATAAACAACGCCGTATGCCTTTGCGGTTCTGGCTGTTATATCTTTGTCCGATACGTCCACCATTCTGGCTCTTCCCTGAGCATTTATATGCGTAAAGTCTTCCATGCTCTCACCTCTTATCCGTTTTTATAATCTTAGCATTATTTTTATAAAAACACAACGGTTTGCGTCATAAAATAAGCCGTCGAAAAATCGACGGCTTATATGTCTTTATTTACTTTTTAGCTCTGCTTTCGCAATATATACATCTGTATACGCCTTTTTCCCTGTCGGTAAGCTTGAATATATGCGGAAGCTCCTGCTCCACGGACGTAATACATCTGGGATTTTTGCACTTTATTACGTCTTTTATTCTTTCGGGAAGTTCGAGGCTTTTCTTTTCCATTGTCTTTCCGTCTCTTATTATGTTTACCGTAATTCCCGAATCAACATATCCGAGTACGTCCAAGTCCAAATCTATCATGCTGTCTATTTTTATTATGTCTTTCTTTCCCATTTTTTTGCTGGCTACGTTTTTAATAATAGCTACGGAGCAGTCCAACTTTTCAAGACCGAGTACTTCGTAAAGATACATTCCCTTTCCTGCTTTTATATGGTCTATTACGATACCGTTTTTGATTGAATCTATAGTCATTTTTACGCCTCCATTCCAAGCATTTTAAGAATAAGCGCCATTCTTATATACTTTCCGTTTAAAGCCTGTCTGAAATAACATGCTCTGGGGTCATCGTCCACAGCAACGGATATTTCGTTTACCCTGGGGAGAGGATGAAGTATTCTCATTGACTCTTTTGCATTTACAAGCTTTTCTGGCGTAAGCACATAGCTGTCTTTCAATCTTATATAGTCCTGTTCATTGAAAAATCTTTCTCTCTGAACCCTTGTCATATAAAGTATGTCAAGCTGCGGCATGGCGGCTTCAAGGTCGGGATTTTCCTCATAGGGTATGCCTTTTTTATCCATAACGTCAACCTTGATATAATCGGGCAGTTTCAGTTCATCGGGAGAAATCAATACGAATTTGATATTCTCATATCTTGACATAGCAGCAATAAGCGAATGTACGGTTCTTCCGAACTTTAAGTCTCCGCAAAGGCCTATCGTAAGGTTATCAAGTCTTCCCATCTCTCTGTGTATTGTAAGCAAGTCCGTTAAAGTCTGCGTAGGATGGTTATGACCGCCGTCTCCTGCGTTTATAATAGGAACGTCGGACTTCATGGCGGCTACAAGGGGAGCACCCTCTTTCGGGTGGCGCATGGCTATTACGTCGGCGTAGCAGCTTACCACCTTTACGGTGTCGCTGACGCTTTCACCCTTTGAAGCAGATGAGCTGGCAGCTTCCGAAAAGCCGAGAACGCTTCCGCCCAATTCCAGCATTGCGGACTCAAACGAAAGTCTTGTTCTTGTAGACGGCTCGAAAAACAATGTCGCAAGCTTTTTGCCATGGCAGATATCCATGTATTTATCATGGTTTGCTATTATATCGTCGGCTGTTGAAATAAGTTCCGCTATTTCATCCGTTGATAAATCCAAAATGTCTATAAGGCTTCTCATTTTGTGCCTCCGATCCAGCTTTCATCGTCGGGATTGTTTCTGAAAGCTATGAGTCTGGCAATATCTTCTTTTTTAATGTATCCTTCCTCAGCCGCAACTTCCACAATTGCGTCAAAGTTGGAAAGGCTTATATTTTTTACATTTGCCTCTTCCAGTCTTTTAACTCCCTTTGCCATTCCGTATGTAAATATGCTGGCTATTCCGAGAACTTCCGCGCCTGCCTCTCTGAGAGCGTTGACAACCTCGATTGCGCTTCCGCCCGTAGAGATAAGGTCTTCTATTACAACTACCTTCTGACCTTTTTCAAGCTTTCCTTCTATTCTGTTATTTCTGCCGTGGTCTTTATTTCCCGAACGAACATATCCCATAGGCATATCGAGAATATGACCCGTTATAGCCGCATGGGCAATTCCGGCTGTACTTGTTCCCATAAGCACTTCACATTCGGGGTAATATTCTCTCACAACCTGTGCAAGTGCGTTTTCAACGTCGTTTCTTACTTTAGGCGCTGTTAAAGTAAGTCTGTTATCACAATAAATAGGGCTTTTTATTCCGCTTGCCCATGTAAAAGGCTCTTCCGGTCTTAAAAATACCGCTCCGATAGAAAGCAGGTCTTTCGCAATAAGTTTCTGAATGTTTTCCATGTCTGTTTTCTCCTTTATCCTATAAATTCTTTTACACATCTCTCATAAGCGGCTACAGGGTCGGCAGCCTGTGTTATAGGTCTTCCTACAACAATATAGTCTGAACCGATTTCCCTTGCTCTTTCGGGAGTTGTTACCCTTACCTGGTCTCCGACTTCTCCGTCGGCAAAACGTATTCCGGGTGTAACCGTTACAAAACCGTTTCCGCACACGCTATGCACCTTTTCCGCTTCAAGAGGCGAACATACAACGCCGTCCAAGCCTGCGTTTTTTGCATTATCGGCATAGTGCATTACCGTTTCTTCAAGACTTCTGTTTATATAAAGCTCATTCTGCATTCTTTCTTCATCTGTAGAAGTAAGCTGTGTTACCGCAATAAGAAGCGGTCTTGTTCCGTCTTCCCTTGTAAGTCCTTTTAAAGCGGCTTCCATCATGGCTATAGTTCCCGCCGCATGTACGTTTACCATATCTACGTCTAAATCGGAAAGAACCTTCATGGCTTTCATAACCGTATTGGGAATGTCATGCAGTTTTAAATCAAGGAATATTTTATGTCCTCTTTTTTTGATTTCCCTTACAATCTGAGGGCCTTCCGCATAAAAAAGCTCCATACCGATTTTTACAAACGGTTTCTTGCCCGTAAACTTGTCCAAAAATGAAAACGTTTCCTCTGCGCTGTTAAAATCACACGCAATTATTACATCTTTACCCATTAATGCGCACCTCCTATTATGCTCTCCAAACTGTCTATTTTATATTTTTCCATAACCTTAGGCAGGTTTTCGATTATATTTTTGCATGCGAAAGGCTCCGCAAGGTTTGCCGCGCCTACTTCTACGGCAGTTGCTCCCGCAAGCATCATTTCTATTACGTCCTCTGCGCTTGATACTCCGCCCATGCCTATGATGGGTATATTTACAGCCTCATAAACCTGATATACCATTCTCAATGCAACAGGCAATATTGCCGAGCCTGAAAATCCTCCCATTTTATTTGCTACAACGGGCTTTCTGTTTTTCAAATCTATTCTCATTCCCAAAAGCGTATTTATCATGCTTATACCGTCTGCTCCCGCTTCTTCACATGCCTTTGCAATGGAAACAATGTCCGTTACATTGGGACTGAGTTTTATATATACAGGCTTTGTTGTTACCGCCTTTACAGCCTTTGTTACCTCTGCCGCGGCTTCGGCGGAAGTTCCGAAAGCCATTCCTCCGTTATGCACGTTCGGACAGCTTACGTTTACCTCTATTATACCTACCTGCTCTTCTTTATCTATTCTTTCACAGCAGTACGCATATTCATCAACGGAAAATCCGCTTATATTGGCAACAACCTTTTTATTAAAGCATTTTTTCAATTTAGGAAGCTCTTCGGCTATGACCTTATCTATTCCCGGATTTTGAAGTCCTACGGAGTTTATCATTCCCATGGGACATTCCGCTATTCTCGGGGTAGGATTTCCGAATCTCGGTTCCTTTGTAGTGCCCTTAAAAGAAAAGCTTCCCAGTATATTTATGTCGTACAGCTCCGCAAACTCATATCCGTATCCGAATGTTCCGCTGGCGGGAATAACAGGGTTATCAAGCTGAAGTCCGCTTAAGTTGACTTTCATGTTTACCATATTATCTCCTCCTTATCTAAAACGGGGCCGTCCTTACATATACGTTTATTTCCGTATTTTGTTTCACAGCTGCATCCCATACAAGCTCCGAAACCGCATCCCATTCTTTCCTCAAAGCTGAACTGTCCTCCGCTCTCAGCGGCGTTATATACCGCTTTAAGCATAGGTTCCGGGCCGCATGTATAAATATAGCTGTATGAAACACCTTTCATGGCGTCCGTTACAAAGCCTTTTACTCCTTTGCTTCCGTCGGCAGTTGCCACTATTACGTCGGCTCCGAGCTTTTTAAATTCTTCTTCATAAAAGATTTCATCTGAAGTATTAAATCCCATTATGACTGTCGGCTTCTTTCCTTCTACCATAAGCTTTCTGCATAAATTATACATCGGTGGTACTCCTGCGCCTCCGCCTATAAGGAGCGGATTGTTTCCGCTTTTTGTCAAATCATATCCGTTTCCCAGTCCTGTAAGTATGTCCAGCTTATCTCCTTCGGAAAGTTCTGACATATACTCCGTTCCTTTTCCGACAACCTTATATATTATCGTAAGGCTTTCGCTGTCATAGTCGCATACGGAAATAGGTCTTCTGAGATAAAATCCGTCCAGCTTTATATTTACAAACTGTCCCGAGGCAGTTATTGCCGATGTATCGCCTTCAAGTACGGTTTTAAATGTATTAACAGCGATTTTCTCATTACTGAGTACGGTAAAAATACTTTGCTTCATAAAAATCATCCTTTATATACTATATTGCCGTCAACCATGGTCATCAGGCATTTCCCATATACGCTTCTTCCCTCAAAAGGCGTACTTTTTCCCATGGACAGGAACTCTTTCGGGTCGACCGTATATTTTTCATCAAGATCAAATACGGTCAAATCGGCCCTCTGTCCGGGAGCTATTTCTCCGCCTATTCCGAAACGTCTGCGTGCATTTGTATTTAAAAGCTCTATCAGTTTTTTAAGGGTTATTACGCCTGTTCTTACAAATTCAGTATATACCACGGGGAAAGCCGTTTCCAGTCCGACAACTCCCATAAGGCTGTTTTTAAGCCCTCCGCTTTTTTCTTCCGCCGTATGAGGCGCATGGTCGGTCGCTATAAATTCTATGGTACCGTCCTTTATACCCTCAATAAGCGCAAGTCTGTCGCTTTCGTCCCTAATTGGAGGGTTCATCTTAAATCTACCTTCGTCTTTAAGATCCATATCGTTGAACACAAGATAGTGCGGCCCTGTTTCGCAGCTTATATCAACGCCTTCTGCCTTTGCTTTTCTTATAAGCTCTACGCTTTCCCTTGTAGATATATGGCATACATGATATTTACAGCCCGTTTCCTTTACAAGCTTTATATCTCTTTCTATCTGTTTCCATTCGCTTTCGGAACATATACCCTTGTGTCCGTTAAGCTTTGCATATTTTCCTTTGTGGATATATCCGCCTTCCAGAAGTGTATTGTCCTCACAGTGCGCAACTATCATTTTACCCAACGATTTAGCCTTAAGCATGGCTTCCTTCATCATGTCGTCGCTCTGCACTCCCCTGCCGTCGTCGGAGTAGGCTATCGCATAGGGCGCCATTGCCTCCATATCGGACAATTTTTCTCCCATTTCGCCTACAGTGATAGAACCGTAAGGATATACGTGAACAACTGCGGTTTTATCTATTATTTCAGTCTGAACTTTTATATTTTCTTCCGAATCGGGAACAGGTTTAAGGTTCGGCATGGCGCATACCGACGTATATCCGCCGTGCGCGGCAGCCATAGTACCTGTTTTTATTGTTTCCTTACGCAAAAAACCCGGTTCTCTCAGATGAACATGAACATCTGTAAAACCGGGAAAAATATATTTATTATTAAAATCAAAAGAAACAACGCTCTCCATATTAGGAAAGCTTCCGTCAACGGAAACAATTATGCCGTCTTTTATAAAGACGTCTGTCTTTATGAACTCATTATCAACGTATACGTTAGCGTTTTTCAATAAACAGTCCATCAAATAACCTCCGTTTCCATTATATACACCGGACATATTTTATCATTAGCCGCATTTGCTGTCAAGGAAGATTTTTATCATATTACTTATTTATAATCTATACTCAGCAACATTTATATTTTAAGAAATCTTTTTTATATTTTGTAAGAATAAAACGCTATATATACTTTTATAAAAATATATAAACAAAATCGGCTTATTTTATCTCCAAAAACTACCTGTAATAATTAATCCGTCCTGTGAAATAATACTACCGTAACATAAAGTTACAGACAAAAAACGAAATGTAAATCAGGAGGTTGATTATAATGTCATCTAACAGAAGTTCAAACAGAGCAGAAGTGCCTGAAGCAAGAGAAGCGCTTGACCAGTTCAAGTTTGAAGTTGCCCAGGAGCTTAACATTCCTTTAAAGAGAGGATACAACGGAGACCTTACATCCGCACAGAACGGTTACGTAGGCGGATACATGGTTAAAAAAATGATTGAAGCACAGGAAAAACAGATGTCAGGTATGCGCTAAGCATCTGATTTAAGGACGGGACGCACTTTTTTGAAAACGTACTTACGATAGATTTTTACCGATGTTTCGTATAAATATTCCGAAACATCGGGAAATACCGAAAATCAATGTTATCGTAAAAATGTTTTTTAATCAAGAGGGCTGACCGTCCTCTTTTTTGTCTTTTAAATCTTTCATTATTTTTTATTACCTATTGCAATAATATAATCATATACTATAATTTATAGGGTTTAATATTTATCTTTTTGTTTTAATTTCTTTGTGCTATACTTGTAGGAATGTATTTACATATTGTGGAGGTAATTTATGTATGCAAAACTGGCTTGTTAAAAAGTTTGTACATGATTATGAAAACGTACATGATATAAACGTAAGAGCTTCTTATGGAAAACTTTCGGGAAAAGTAGGTATTTTCTGCAACGCTTTTTTATTTGCCGTAAAATTTATAATGGGTACGATTTCCGGAAGCGTTTCGATAACGGCAGATGCCGTGAACAACCTTTCCGACGCCGCTTCCAGCGTAATAAGCCTTATAGGATTTAAAATGGCTGAAAAGCCCGCCGATGAGGACCACCCTTACGGACATGCAAGATATGAATACTTATCGGGTCTGACTGTTGCGGTAATGATAATATTAATCGGCTTTGAACTGTTTAAAACAAGTTTTGACAAGGTTATTCATCCAAGTACAGTCGACTTCAGCATTGCGCTTGTCATAGTCCTGGCAGTATCCATATTAATAAAGCTGTGGATGGCATTCTTTAATAAATCACTCGGAAAAAAAATAAACTCATCCGCTTTGGAAGCTACGGCAGCTGACAGCAGAAATGATGTAATATCCACGTCGGCAGTTTTGGTCGCCGCAGTAATATCACATTTCTTTAAAATAAATCTGGACGGATATATGGGTATTGCAGTTGCGGTATTTATCCTATACAGCGGTATCGGTCTTGTTAAAGATACGCTTGATCCACTTTTGGGAAAGGCGCCCGAGCCTGAACTTGTCGACTATATTCAGAAAAAAATATTAAGTTATGACGGCGTTTTGGGAACCCATGATCTTATGATACACGATTACGGTCCGGGAAGAAAATTTGCCAGCGTTCATGTCGAAATGGCGGCTGAAGGCGACGTACTGAAAAGCCATGATGTTATAGACAACATAGAACGAGACTTTCTTTCTAAAGATAATCTGAATATAATTGTTCATTATGACCCTATAGTAACAAAGGACGACATAGTCAACGATTTCAGAAGCTGGCTTATGGAGCAGGTTAAATCCATAGACCCACATCTCAGTATCCATGATTTAAGAATTGTACCGGGAAATTCCCATACAAATCTTGTTTTCGACTGTGTAATGCCTCATTGTATAAATATGTCTCCATCTGAATTAAAAGCCGAGATACGCAGGCTCGTAAACATTAAATATCCGAATTATTATTGCATAATAACTATTGATTCAAGCTACGCGGCAATGCCGCATACAACCGGCTTATAAATAAAAAAACTCCGCCGATATAAAATCGGCGGAGTTTTTTTACATTCCGCAAAATCCTGCCAAGAAAGAAAATACTACAGGCATTGTAAACAAACATCCTACGGTAGTCGCAAGCAATGAAGCAACCGCATAATCGGGAGCAGCGTCATATTCCTGGGCAAGTACCGTTATTACTAACATTGAGGGGAGCATGGCAAATATGGTTCCTGCCAAAAGCATCTCGTCGGAAACAAGTCCCGTAGCCTTAAGTATAAAGAAAAATGCCACAGGCGCTATTATAAGTTTAATTGGTATTGTAAGAAAAACCTTTGGCTTCTCAAACAATTTTTTAAATCCTCGTCTGCCGATATCTGCGCCGATATAAAGAAGTCCGATATACTTCTGGACATTTCCGACACCAGTTATGTATAAATATGTCTCCATCTGAATTAAAAGCCGAGATACGCAGGCTCGTAAACATTAAATATCCGAATTATTATTGCATAATAACTATTGATTCAAGCTACGCGGCAATGCCGCATACAACCGGCTTATAAATAAAAAAACTCCGCCGATATAAAATCGGCGGAGTTTTTTTACATTCCGCAAAATCCTGCCAAGAAAGAAAATACTACAGGCATTGTAAACAAACATCCTACGGTAGTCGCAAGCAATGAAGCAACCGCATAATCGGGAGCAGCGTCATATTCCTGGGCAAGTACCGTTATTACTAACATTGAGGGGAGCATGGCAAATATGGTTCCTGCCAAAAGCATCTCGTCGGAAACAAGTCCCGTAGCCTTAAGTATAAAGAAAAATGCCACAGGCGCTATTATAAGTTTAATTGGTATTGTAAGAAAAACCTTTGGCTTCTCAAACAATTTTTTAAATCCTCGTCTGCCGATATCTGCGCCGATATAAAGAAGTCCGATATACTTCTGGACATTTCCGACACCAGTTACCGCCTCCCATGCGGTTCCCGTCGGTCTTACTCCCAAAAATATCATCAAAAGTCCTATACCCAGAGCCACTGTAGAGGGAGTAATCATTTTTTTGAAGTTTATCTGCGCCTTTCCCTTTGCCGATGACAAAATCGCCACACCGGCAGTCCATGTCATTATCGTTTCCACAATGAGATAAGCCGCTATATAAAGTCCGCTTCTTTCGGGAAAAACCGCCGTAATTATCGGAAATCCCACAAGAGCGCTGTTTACAAACGACGTGGAGCATGCATGCGATGCCAGCTCCGGCTGTTTAAGCCCCATAATTTTTCCCGTTACAAAGCCTATAACTATCGTAAGTCCGAACATAAAAAACATTACGAAGACAAACGGCCATACCTCAAAAAGTTCCTCTCTTGTTCCTCCGTTGGCAACGCTCGTCAATATAAGAAAAGGAAGAGTTACTTTAATCATAAATTTTTGAAGTTGATCTACGCACTCGCTTGTTATCAGTTTACCCCTCGATACCGCAAATCCTATTAAAAGTACCGTTGCAAAAAATATTATCTGCTGAAAAATAATCCCCTGTAATTCCATAACTTTTTCCCCTAAAAATTTTTTATTCCGTTTCCGACGCCTGCTTTATTGTCTTTTTAACATTCTTCTCAAACTTAGTCCTCGGAAGCATAACCATATGTCCGCATCCGCAGCACTTTATTCTGAAATCTATTCCTACCCTCAGCACTTCCCATTCATTAGAACCGCATGGGTGCTGTTTTTTCATTTGTACTATATCTCCTACCGAAAAGTTCATAATTTTTCCTCCTGTGAAACCAAATGTACCGTCCTCTGCGGATACGGTATAGATATTCCTTCCGCGTCAAAACGCTTTTTTATTCTGAGCCTAAGTTCTCTTTCTACTCCGTAATTTTCTTTAACATCACATTTGGCTACTATTCTTATTGTTACCGACGAATCGTCAAGTCCGACTATTCCCAATACATTGGGAATATCCTGAAGTCCTTTTACTTCCGAGCCGGCTATGTTCATTTCGTCCTTCAGCACTTCTATGACATGCTCTGCGTCCTCTTCATATGCCACGCCCACATCTACCATCGCATTCATAAAGTCCCTGCATTTATTGGTTATTGTTGAAATAGTTCCGTTTGGTACAATATAAACCGTTCCGTCTATATCTCTTAATCTTGTCGTTCTTATTGTTACGTTTTCAACCGTTCCCGTACATCCGTTTATAGTAACTATATCCCCGACACGAAACTGGTCTTCCACAAGTATAAATATCCCCGCGATAATATCCGAAACGACATTCTGCGCTCCGAGACCTATCGCAACCGCTATCGAACCTGAAATAGCAGTAAGAGCCGTAGGAGACACTCCTAACTGTACAAGCACGCTCAATACCGCAACCAGATATATACCGAATTTAAACACGCTTGTCGTTACGGTTTTCAGCGTCTTTACCTTTGCCTCATTATTAATAACATTTTTAAGTCTATTTGAAAAAATCAAATCTGTAATTTTTTTACTTATTCTACCCGCAAAATAGCATATAACTATTATTACGGCAAAATATATTATTTTCCATATCATTTTCTTTCACCGTACCTATCCGCAGCTTTAATAAATTCTCTGAAAATATTAAAGTGCTCATTCATTTTAAGTAAATGTTCCGGGTGCCATTGCACACCGAGAACAAAACTCCTGTCGTTAAACTCAACCGCTTCCGTAAATCCGTCTTCGGAAACCGCCGATATTTCCCCTTTAAATCCTTTTCCGACAGCCTGATGATGAAAAGAATTTACCGCCAATCTTTTACAACCTGTTATCCCGAACAAAAGAGATTTTTCGGAAACATTTACAAAATGCAAAGTCTTGTCTTTATCGGCATCCTGCATATGTCCGTCCATGTTCTGTATTATATGCGCTCCTCCGACAGCACCTATAACCTGCATACCTCTGCATATACCCAGCACCGGCATATCAAGCTTTAGAGCTCTTTTTAAAAGTTTCGTCTCAAAGCGGTCTCTTTCTTTGGATATTTGACCCTGATGTTTTTCATCTGCTTTATCTCCCGTAATAGCAGGGTCTATGTCTCCTCCACCCGAAAGCAGTATTCCGTCGGCTCTTTCCAGAATGTCATCCATATTCCCGTAATCGGAAACAAGCATAAATCCGCCTGCGCCATATATTGCTTTTCCGTATGCCGTTGATAATTTTATTTCGTCTCCGCAGACATTTACAGAAGGCGAAACAACTATTAAAGGTCTCATATTATAACTCCTTAATAATTTACTTTTTTATTTTACCATATCGTCGGTTTGATTACACTAAAAATTTCAAATAATCGAAATTTTATATGTCGGTTATATATCATATCCATAGATTAAAATAAAATTATTCCTATTCAAATTTATATATTAATATGATAGAATATATTTGCCGTATTTTTTTAAGGCTACAAGATTTTGGGAGTTGATAATATGAATATTTTCGGAATAATCGGAGCCATGGACGAAGAAGTAGAGCTCATTAAAAATTCCATGATTATTGATAAAACTGTAGAAAAAGCCGGATGTACTTTTCTTTTAGGCAAAATCAACGATAAAAACGTCGTTGTGGTACGCTGCGGCATAGGCAAGGTAAACGCCGCTATGTGTACACAGATACTGATAGATATATTTAATGTTGACGCAGTAATAAATACGGGAGTTGCCGGAGCAATTGCCGACGGTATTAAGGTAGGCGACGTGATAGTTTCGGAAGACGCGCTCCAACATGATATGGACTGCTCCCCTCTGGGAGATCCAATAGGCGTTATACCAAGAATGAAAGAAAGCATATTTAAAGCCGATAAACGTCTTATTGACGCCGCTTTTTCGGCTTCAAAAAAAATAATAGAAGGAAACACATCACTCGGACGTGTTGTAAGCGGAGACCAATTTATCGCAGACGCAGAGCTTAAAAACAAACTCAAAACCAATTTCTCCGCAGGATGCGCGGAAATGGAGGGCGCTGCCATAGCTCATATTTGTTATATGAACAGCGTGCCTTATGTAATAATAAGAAATATATCGGATTCCTCCGACGGAAGCGCAGACATATCTTTTACGGAATTCTGCAAAACAGCCGCGGAACATTCTGGAAAAATAGTATTGGAAATGCTTCAAAATATTTAACGGCCAGTACGCATTACAATTATTATTAAAGGAGGAATATACATGAATAATATAATAGGGGCGCTGATAGTTTCAATGGCAATAGGAGGAACTGCCCCGATAAATACAAATATTGATAAAAACGACTATATGCCCAGCATAGAAGCCAACGGAACGCTTGTATTCGGTCCCACGGAGGCTGAAAAACAGGAAGAAGCGGAAAGGCTTCGCCGTGCGGAGGAAGCAAGAAAAGCGGCTGAGGAGGCAAAACGGGCAGAGGAAGAACGTCAGCGCAAAGAATATGAAAAAAATCACCCCGAACTTCTCAATTACGACCATGATATAGCTTCCTACACAACGTACTACAGCCAGTCAAGCGGCGTGGCAAACAGAAACCACAATATGAAACTTGCATGCGATGCCATAAACGGCGTAATAATAAAACCCGGCGAAGAATTTTCATATAATGATACTCTTCTTGGCAAACGCGACCCTCAAAATGACTATAAACCTGCCGGCGTAATAAGCGGAGGTAAAATGGTAAACGCCATAGGTGGCGGTATATGTCAGGTATCGACAACTCTATTTGACGCGGCGCTTTATTCGGGAATGACTATAACGGAAAGACGTAACCACTCTCTCAAAGTAGGATATGTTCCGGCAGGAATGGACGCTACCTGTTCATGGGGTTCAATAGACTTCAAATTCAGAAACGATTTGGAAATCCCCGTAAAAATAGATACATATATGGAAAACGGAACAATGAAAATACGTTTCCTTTCACCGTCAGACCCTAACCTCGGCAAGATAGAGCTTAAGGTTACGCAAAACGGCGGCGTATACACACTTAAAAGATATGTAGACGGCGTTGTGGACTATACTACAAACAGCAGATACAGATAAAAAGTAATCGGATTGTCGCCTTTATCGACAGCCTGCGGATTGCACTTGGGAAACGGTTTCGTTTTCCAAATCCCTTTGCCGTTTAAAAATCGGTTTGCCTATTTGCTAAAAATACTCCTAAAATAATTTTAGGAGTATTTTTTATTGCTTAAATTATTCTGTTTTTAAGTTCTTCTTTATTGATAAATGCCTTTAAATTTTCATAAACAAGGTCGTATACTCTTTTGTTCATATAGTTAGAGCCTGAGCATATATGCGGAGAAATAAGCAGATTATCCAGTTTCCAAAGCTTACTGTCCTTTTCAAGAGGTTCGTTCTCGAAAACATCGAGGGCTGCTCCCATTATTTTTCTTTCTTTAAGAACGTCATACAGAGCTTCCGTATCAACGCTCTGTCCCCTGCCTATGTTTACAAGAACGCTTTTACCGTTCATCTTATTCAAAATATTTTTGTCGATAATATGAACCGAGCCGTCATTTAATGGTAACGCGCATATAATAATATCGAATTTATCTGCATTTTCCTCAAAAAGCTCTATTTTATATATCTCGTCAAAATACTCAGCCTCTCTGCCGCTTCTGTTGAAGCCGATCGTAACTGCGTCAAATGCTTTCAGTCTTTTGGCTATCTGTACGCCTATGCTGCCCGTTCCGAGTATTGCCGCACGTTTGTCAGTCAGCTCCTGAAGTCTGAAATCTCTGTTCCAAAGGCTCTCCTTTTGCTGTGTGAAATACATAAATGACTTTTTATATATTTCAAGTATTCTCATTATCGTAAACTCCGCAATGGGAACGCTGTATACGTCCCTTGCGTTGGAAAACGCTATTCCTTTCTCCTTAAGCTTATCCACGGGTATCGTATCAAAGCCTGCGGAGGTTGCCTGAAAAAACCTGAGATTTTTAAATTTTTCAACCTTACTTTTCATAAAAGGGTTAAGTCCGACAACAACGTCGCACAAATACTCTTCTTCCGTAAATTCTTCATTTTCGGAACCGTGGTCAATAACCTCATATCCGAGAGACGCTATTCTTTCTTTTATATCGTCATGAAATTTATGTGCGGAAGTCAAAACTGCTTTCATACCGTTCCCCCTTTACTTTCCGTATTGTTTAATAATGCCGTCCTTTATCATCTGTTCAATCTCCGCCTTAGAATAGCCTAATTCGGAAATGACTTCCTCAGTATGTTCTCCCAGAAGCGGAGCTGGTTTGGAATCCAATCCTTCGTTTCCTTCAAACTGTACGGGCGTCATGGGAAGCATAAACGTATTTCCCGATTTCATCTTAAACTCTTTTACATAGTTATTATCTATTGCCTGCTGATCCGTAGGTATGTCCTTCCACTGAAGCGTTCTTTCAAAAGGTATATCAGCCTCAACAAGTTTTTCCGCCCAATATTCTCTGTCCTGTAAAATAAACTGCTCTTCTATTCTTCTTACGCAGTGCTCCAATATTTCTTTATCAGCCACTACAGTCTGTAATTTTCTGTATGCAGGTTCGTTTTTAATATCGTCAAGTCCGAAAATATCGCAGAATGTATCCCAATATCTTTCATAGGCAAGTATTGTAAGCGTTATCCACTTTCCGTCCTTGCATTTATAGGAGTTTATAAGCGGATTGCCGGGGTTATATCTCGACTGCGGATACTGAACGCCGTACTGGGTTCCTATAATCATAAGGGAGTTCGCCCAAATCGACGTTCCGTAAAGGGATACGACAATCTTTTCTCCTATCCCCGTATTTTTGGCTTTGAGTATTCCTCCCAGTATTCCCGAAGCAAGAGCAAGGCCGCATGTGTGGTCTCCTGTTGCATAAGGCGCGGTAACGGGAGCTTTTTCGTCGGGAGACATATCTATAAGCGCGCCGCCCTTTGCCCAGAAAGCCACAACGTCATAACCGGGTCTGGGTGCGTCCTTTCCGTACAGTCCGTAGCCCGAAATAACGCCGACTACAAGTTTGGGATATTTTTCATGCAGTTTCTCATAGGAAAGACCAAGCTTGTCCAAGGAAGCGGCTCTTACGTTTGATACAAAGGCGTCTGCCTCCGAAAGAAGCTTGTGCATAATTTCCATGCCTTTTTCCGTCTTGAGGTCTACGGAAATTCCTCTTTTATTGCCGTTTTCATATTCCCATACGGGGTTTTCTTCTTCGGTATAGGGCGTATCGCCGAGATTGGCTCCGAAAGCTCTCATGGGATCTCCGGAAAAACCTTCGACCTTGATTACGTCCGCACCCCAGTCAGCCAACATTCTTACAGAACAAGGCGCAGCTGCATAAGTCGTAAAATCAACTATTTTTATCCCCTTTAATAAATCAGCCTGCATACAGTTTCCCACTTTTAAAATAAAAGATTATTTTTTATTTTTCATTATGTCAAACAGGTCTGAAACTTTTACCGTCTCGTCTTCGCCCGTCTCCATATTTTTAAGTTTTACACTGTCCTGCTCTATTTCATTGTCTCCCAGTATTACGGAATATTTTGCCCCTGTTTTATTTGCGTACTTCATCTGCGCCTTTACGCTTCTTCCGACGCTGTCGCATTCTGCCTTGACACCTTCCGCTCTGAGCTTATAGGCAAGAGCCTGTCCTTTTATAAGGCCTGTCTTTCCTATTGCTCCGATGTATATATCTCTTTCGGGTTTCTTTTCAAATTCTCCGTTTTGTGCTTCCAAAACAAGAAGAAGTCTTTCTATGCCAACCGCAAAACCTGCTGCACCCGTAGGCTGTCCACCGCATTCCTCAACAAGATTGTCATATCGTCCGCCGCCGCATACCGTGCCCTGTGCGCCGATTCCGTTTGATACAAACTCAAAAACGGTTCTTGTATAGTAGTCGAGACCTCTTACGATTTTGTCATCAACTTCATATTTTATTCCCATTTCGTCAAGTATTGCCTTTACAGTCTCGAAATGCTCCCTGCACTCATCGTCAAGATAGTCAAGCACAACTGGCGCACCCTCTATAATGTGCTGGCATTTCTCTTCCTTGCAGTCAAGAACCCTAAGAGGGTTTTTCTCAAATCTAGAACGGCAGTCATCACACATGCGGTCTATATTGCTTCCTATATATTCTTTAAGCGCTGCGTTATATTTTGCCCTGCATTCGGGACATCCGAGACTGTTTATTCTGAGCGTAACATCGTTTATTCCGAGCCTTTTAAGAAGCTGATCCGCAACGGAAATAACCTCTGCGTCAAGGGCAGGGCTATATGAACCGTACATTTCCACGCCGAACTGGTGGAACTGTCTCTGTCTTCCCTTCTGTGTATTTTCATATCTGAACATCGGTCCTATATAGTAAAGTCTTGTAGGCTGAGGATTGTTGTATATGCCGTGCTCTATGAAGCTTCTTGCCGCCCCTGCCGTACCTTCGGGTCTAAGCGTAATGCTTCTGTCTCCCTTATCCTTAAAGGTATACATTTCTTTCTGCACTATATCGGTAGTTTCACCGACGCCTCTTAAAAACAATTCTGTATGTTCAAATATCGGCGTTCTTATTTCACCTATGCTGAAATCACGGCAGATGTCTCTCATAACTCTTTCTACTCTCTGCCATTCGTCCATATATGCTCCGTAAATATCTTTTGTTCCCTTAGGCGCTTCTGTAAGCATTTTTCTTCCCCCTGTCAAAATATCTGTATGTATATTTTACATACCTTTTCTTTTTCTGTCTATCATCTCGTCTATACGTCCTATGTATTCATCGACGTTTTTCACATTAAAAATTCTCTCTATGCGGTCTGTCTCGGGATCGTACAGCTTTGTAGACGCACCTGCACCCGCCGCATATATAGATTGTGTTTCTTCCATTATAACTACATTATATATGCTTTCAAAGCCTTTTTTTGCATAACCAACATTTTCAAAGCTTCCGAGCATATTTTTCTGTCTGTACATATAATACGGAGCAAGTCCCATCTCCGCCGCTCCTTTAGCTGACAAACCTAAAATATTTTCCATAAGCATTGCCTTTGCCAAATCGTACTCTCCAAGAGTTTCTTTAAGTCTGGACGCTCTTTTTACCGCCAGCGTATGCACCGTAAGACTTTCGGGAGACAGTTTTTTTATTTCTTCCATTGTATTTTTTACTTCCGCTTCTCCCTCTCCTGGCAGACCGAGTATAAGATCCATGTTTATATTATCATGGCCTATGCTTCTTGCTTCATAAAATACTCTTTTTATATCGTCAACGGTATGCTTTCTCCCTATAAGCCTGAGAGTCTCATCGTTCATCGTCTGCGGATTTACGGAAATACGGCTTGCTCCGTTTTTCTTTATCACTTTCAGCTTTTCCGCCGTTATGGTATCGGGTCTGCCTGCTTCCACCGTATATTCCAGAATGTTTGATAAATCGAACGTTTCCGAAACCGCAGCCATTATTTTATCCAGCTGCTCCGCCGTAAGGGAAGTGGGAGTTCCTCCGCCTATGTAGATAGAATCCAGTCTTTTTCCCTGTGCCTTTTCGCCTAAAAATTTCAGTTCCTTTATGAGAGCTTCAACATATCCGTCTACCTTTGTTTTATATATGTCTATGGGGTATGATGTAAAGGAACAGTATAAACATCTTGTTGGACAAAACGGTATGCCTATGTATAAGCTTATTCCGTTTTTATCCGCCTTTTCCAATATGCTTCTCTCCGCCGTTGCCACTGTTGCCGCCAGTTCCGCCTTTTCGGGAGACATCTCATAGGTTTCAATCATCTTTTTTATGCTTTCATCCTTTGTAAGGCCCATATCCATATATGTATTTATTGTCTTTGCAGGTCTTATGCCCGTCAACATTCCCCAAGGGAAATGTTGTCCCGTTTTCTCCTTAAGCATATGGTAAACGGCTGACCTTACGGCGTGTTGCATTGTTACTCCGTCTGCTGTTTCGGTTTTTTCACAAATGAGACTGCCGTTTTCATATAATTGCGCCGTCGTATCGTTTCCCATTACGGAGCTTTTAACGGTTATGCCGTCCTCTTGAACCTTCTCGACAGGCTTATATTTTTCATTGGGCATAAAAATCTGTACAGTCGTCTGTACCGCATTCATCATGTCATGCCCTTCCAAACAAATATATATCATTTTCTTACCTCTGAAATATTAAACTGTTTTATCCTAAAGCAAAGGACCTTGAATAAGCAAAGCCTCAATAACCGACACGCTGATTAAAGCGACGGTATAGGCAAAACTGATTCTCGGTCCTTATAAATCAAATATTCAAAATATCAAAACAGCTTGTCGCTGTCCAACAATATTGTTACAGGGCCGTCGTTTACAAGTTCTACCTTCATGTGTGTACGGAAAACCCCGCTTTCGACCTTAAGCGGCAGCTGCCCTGCCTTTTCCATAAGTCTGTTAAAAATCTTCTCCGCTTCTTCCGGTGAAGCCGCATTGAAATAACTGGGTCTTCTTCCCTTTCTCGCGTCTCCGTAAAGTGTAAAATTGGGAACAAGCAAAATATCCCCTCCGACATCCTTTACCGAAAGATTGAGTTTATCGTTTTCGTCCTCATATATTCTAAGGTTAGTCAGCTTATCAAGCATATAGTCTATGACCTTGTCATCGTCCTGCGGAAGCAGTCCCACCAACGCCATAAGGCCGTTACCTATTTCCGCTCTCAGTATTCCGTCAACGCTTACGCTTGCTCTTTCTACTTTTTGCACTACCATTCTCATTATACTTTTTACCTCATTTAGGAGTTTACTCTTTCTATATCTTCAACGCCTTTTACGTTTTTAAGGTGTATGCATACCTTCTCCAACTGTTCCTTGCTGGTTATCTCCAGAACTATGTTTACAATTGACAGCATATCCTTTGTAGTTCTTGCGTTAAATGATTTTACCGGAAGATTTTCTTCCGAAAGCACCTTGCTCAAATCAAGGATTATATTTATCCTGTCAACGCAAAGCAGTCTTATTTCAGCCTGGAAAGACAATGCGGGACCGTTGCCGTCCTTGGAAGAAATTTCCCATTCGGCGTCTATAAGTCTATGTCTGTCCTCTTCCGTAAGATTTATTATATTTGTGCAGTCCGTCCTATGGATGGACACTCCTCTTCCTCTTGTTACAAATCCGATTATTTCATCGCCGGGAACAGGGTTGCAGCATCTGGAAAATCTTACGCTTACGTCTCCGACACCTTTTACCACCACGCCGCTGTCGCTTCTCTTGGACGACTTACTCGCCTTTTCCTCCATTTTTTTAAGAACGTCTTCGGCAGTCTGGTTTTTCTTCTGTTCCTTTTTATACTCTTCTATAAATCGGTTTATTACCTGACCCTCTTTTACTCCTCCGTGTCCTACGGCGGCGCACAAAGCGTCCCAGTTTTTGAAACCGAATTTATTTACTACTATTTCCACCCATTCAGGTCTTGCCAAATCGGAAAAAGAATAGTTTTTCTTTTTTGCGTCGGCAATAATCAATTCTTTGCCTTTTACTATATTTTCCTCTTTAAATTCCTTTTTGAACCACTGGTTTATTTTTGTTCTGGCAGTGGAACTTTTTACAAGGGACAGCCAGTCTCTGCTGGGGCCTCTGGAATTTTGCGAAGTCAATATCTCGACTATATCGCCGTTTTGTATTTTATAGTCAAAGGTTACTATTTTATTATTTACCCTTGCGCCTACCATTTTGTTTCCTACGGCGGAATGTATGGAATATGCGAAGTCTATGGGTGTGGAACCGTTAGGTAAAGGTATTACTTTTCCCTGCGGCGTAAAAGCATATACGGAATCGTTAAACACGTTCAAGTCCAGCTTGAGGGTTGCCATAAACTCTTTGTTATCGGACAAATCCCTCTGCCATTCCAGTATCTGACGAAGCCACGCCATCTTTTCGGCTTCTTTGTCCTGCGCGGTCTCGTTGCCCTTATTGTTGGTCTTGCCCTCTTTGTATTTCCAATGGGCGGCTATACCGTATTCGCTTGTACGGTGCATTTCCCATGTCCTTATCTGTACTTCAAAAGGTTCTCCCGTAGGGCCAATGAGAGTATTGTGAAGCGACTGATACATATTGGGTTTCGGCATCGCTATATAGTCTTTAAATCTGCCCGGAACAGGCTTATACATATCATGCACAATACCCAAAACCGCATAGCAGTCCCTTACCGTATCGACTATTATTCTCACCGCAAACAAATCGTATATCTGGTCGAGGGTCTTATTTTGGTTTACCATTTTTTTGTAAATACTGAAAAAGTGCTTACTTCTTCCGTATACGGTACCCTTTATGGACGCCTCTTGGATTTTTTCGTTTATTTCTTCAACAATACGGTTTACATATTGTTCCCTCTCGGATTTTTTCTTTTCTATCTTGCCTTTAAGGTCATAATAGGCGTCCGGATTAAGATATTTAAAGCAAAGATCCTCCATTTCCGTACGAATCTTGGATATACCGAGTCTATGCGCCAAAGGTGCGTAAATATCCAGCGTTTCCTGCGCCTTTTCCCTCTGCTTTGCCTCAGTCATATAATTAAGCGTACGCATGTTATGGAGTCTGTCGGCAAGCTTTATAAGTATAACTCTTATATCCTTTGCCATTGCCAAAAACATTTTTCGGTAATTTTCCGCCTGTATTTCCTCTTTAGTCGTATAAGACAATTTTCCCAGTTTTGTAACGCCGTCTACAAGAACGGCTACTTCCTCGCCGAACATATTCTTTATATCATCGTATGTATACGGCGTATCCTCTATCGTGTCATGTAAAATACCGGCTTCTATGGATTCCATATCAAGCTCCAGCTCCGCAAGGATATACGCCACCTTCAACGGATGGATTATATACGGTTCTCCGGATTTTCTCTTCTGTTCCTTATGAGCCTCCCTCGCGACTTCATAGGCTTTCTGAAGCATGGAAAAATTATCCGTAGGATGATATTCTTTTATTTTATTAACCAGTTGGTTATATAATTCATCAGGTGTTTCCACAGATGTCAGCTCCCCGTCAACAGAAGTATGTATATAAAAAATACAAACACTACTCCATATTAAAAATATATATTAAGATGTATTATATATTTTTTTCAGCTTTTTTCAAGTATACAATCGAAAATATTAATGCTTACGGCATTTTTTATATAAGTTTTATATATGTATGCATTATAATTTTCTCAATCCGACGTTTTATGATATAATCAATTATACCCATTGACGGCATATATAAATCCCATAATGCCGCACAATAAATAATCGGAGTGTTTTTATGAATCTTCAAAAGCTTTTAAGCTATACAAGACAAGCAGTAAACGATTACAATATGATAAAGGACGGCGATAAAATAGCGGTCGGCATATCGGGTGGAAAAGACAGCCTTTGCCTCCTTGCCGCTCTCAGCGAAATGCGCCGCTTTTTTCCTTATAAATATGAACTGGAAGCCATAACCGTGTCTCTCGGTTTTAATGAAACGGACTACAGCGGAGTAAAAAGCTTCTGTGATAAGCTCGGCGTAAACTATACCGTTGTGGACACACAGATAGGACGTATAATATTCGATGAACGAAAGGAAGAAAACCCATGCTCCCTCTGTGCCAAAATGCGTAAAGGCGCGCTCAATAACGCCGCCGAGGAACTTGGTTGCAACAAAATAGCCCTTGGACACAATAAAAACGACGTTATAGAGACATTTTTAATGTCCCTGATATTCGAGGGAAGAATAAGCTGTTTTTCACCCGTCAGCTTTTTGGAAAAGAAAAAACTGTATTCTATCCGTCCGCTCATTTATGTATCGGAATATGAGACAAAAAGCTATGCCGACAGCCTTGGCAGTATAATTGTAAAAAATCCGTGTCCTGCCGACGGTTCTACAAAAAGGCAGGAAATAAAAGAGCTTCTTAAAACGCTTAACAAGACTTATCCGAACCTTAATCAGCGTATATTCGGAGCAGTAACACGCAGTCTTGACGACTGGAAAAGAGGTGGCGTAAATGGCAGGTAAAGCCTATGCCGATGAAGAAAAAGCAAAAAATACAATTCATCTGAAGGGACTGTTGGAGCAGCTCCCTCCTTTCTGTTATACATATTTCAGAGGTATTTCCCAAACAACATCGGTAAAAACAAGGATGGGATATGCCTATGACCTTAAAGTGTTTTTCGGATTTCTCTGTGCCGAACACAAGGATTTTAAAGGCGTTAAATTTGAAGATATACGCCCCGAAGACCTGGAGATGGTAAACTCGGAGGACATAGAAGAATTTCTCGACTATGTTTCGATATATTCTCCGTACAATGACGAGGACGGCATTTGCGGTAAAGAAACAATACTCAACTCCGAAAGCGCAAAAGCCAGAAAACTGGCTGCCGTAAGAAGCATGTATAAATATTATCTGAGAAAAGGATATATATCCACAGACCCTGCCGCCCTAGTGGATACACCGAAAATACACGACAAAAACATAATCCGTCTGGAAGCAAACGAAGTCGCAAACCTTTTGGACGAAGTGGAGACAGGCGAAAATCTTACGGAACGTCAGCAGAAATTTCACGAAAAGACAAAAATCCGAGATTTAGCCATAATAACAACCCTTGTAGGAACGGGAATACGTGTTTCCGAATGTGTCGGCCTTAACATCGACGACATAAATTTCGATAACTTTTCATTTGTAATAACACGAAAAGGCGGTAAAGAGGCTGAAATCTATTTCGGAGACGAAGTGGCTGAGGCGCTTTCCGACTATCTGGTTTACCGCAAAGCTCACCCTCCCGTTGACGAAAACGACAAGTCTCTCTTTTTATCCAACAGAGGCAAGAGAATTTCCGTAAGACAGGTGGAACTTATGGTAAAAAAATATGCTCAAACGGCAGTTAAAACAAAAAAAATCACTCCTCATAAGCTTCGCAGTACGTTCGGAACAAACCTTTATCTGGAAACAGGCGATATATATCTTGTTGCCGACGTACTGGGGCATGCCGACGTCAACACGACAAGAAAACATTATACCGCTACGGAAGTCGAGCTGAAACGAAAGGCCGCAAGAAAAATCAGTTTAAGAAAGGACTGATACTATGCACAATCATATAGACGCAGATATAATACAGCATAAACTGGACGCCCACACGCCTGCACCCGAAGGGGTTCTAACATACAGTTCCGTTCTGATGCCGATTTTTAAAACAGAAAACGGATATGAATTTTTGTTCTGCAAACGTTCCATGTCCCTAAAACATCAGCCCGGTGATATATGCGTTCCGGGAGGACGGCGCGAAAATAACGAAACGCCTTTGGAAACGGCGCTCAGGGAAACCTGCGAAGAAATAGGCGTATGTTCCGAAAATATAGAAATATTGGGTGAAACGGATTTTGTCGTAACTGCATACGGTTCGGTAATAACGCCTTTTGTGGGACTTATACACGGCGTTTCCCCCTCCGACATAATAATAAACAAGGACGAGGTGGATGAAATATTCCTTGTTCCGTTGAGCTTTTTTATGAATACCGAACCCGAAATCCATTATGTAAATATAAAATTTGACATACCAGATGATTTCCCCTTTGAACATATAGTAGGAGGAAGAAACTATCCGTGGAGCGTAGGCAAACAGCCTGAGCTTTTCTATTTTTATGACAAATATGTTATATGGGGATTTACGGCAAGAATCGTCAACAATCTATGTAAAATACTCGGCAAATAAAAATCGGAGGAAAAATATGTTTTATGAAATGAGAAGAAAAGACAGGCTTTTGACCGAAAAAGAGGCGAGAGAAATACTTTCCGAGGGAGAATACGGCGTTTTATCCACAATGGGAGAAAACGGCTATCCCTACGGTGTTCCCGTAAACTATGTTTACCTCAACGACAATATATATTTTCACTGTGCCGCAGATGTGGGACATAAGCTGGAAAATATTAAATATAACAACCATGTATGTTTTACGGTCGTAACAAATGAGTCCGTATTGCCCGAGGCGCTGACGACAAAATACGACAGCGTCATAGTTTTCGGAACTTCCCAATGTATAAAAGGAGAAGAAAAGCAATCCGCACTCACTGCCGTTATCAACAAATTCGCTCCCGATTTTATACAAAACGGTATGGCTTGCATAGAAAAAAACTTTGAAGCTACGGATATTTATAAAATAAATATTGAGCATATAAGCGGAAAAGCAAACAGATAAACCGAAAGCGCCCTCCTATGCGGAAAAGGCGCTTTTGGTTTTCATTAATTTAATTTTTAAAAAGTTCGGTTATTGGGTTTTTATTGCTCTGATATTTCAGTCAGTTTTTGCTTAATGACCTTTTGCTCTTTCGATCGTAATTAAGTCATTCCAGCTTCATTGTTCTTTAATTTCTCTTGATTTATCTTAACCAGTATATGCCGTAACCACCGCTTAATTCATCATATACATACGGCTTTGACTGTTTCGTTACTATCATAAAATCATCAACGGATATATATGTTTTTCCGTCTTTTATTACGGCGTTATGCTTAAGCTCCATAGGCGTTCCGTTAAAAATCAATTTGTTATCGGAAACTGATATATTAACAACAGTAGTATTCCCCACAGTACACTCCACTGTTTTAGACTTATCGTTCCAGCCTAATTTGTATTCCACATTGCCTATACCGTTCATAAGTTCCGAAAATGCCCTCAGCGGTATCATAAGCGTTCCGTCTGTTTCAACATAGGCAGTATCACTTATTTCAAACAACATGCCCTTTGTTTCCGCATATTTTTGTTCGGGAAAAAACGTCAAAATTTCTTCTCTAAGCACATCATCGAAATTCTCAAATTCATTTATATGAATGTTCATATCTTTCTCTGTCTGCCCTTTAAGTATATTTTCCTTCTCATGCGGCAGCTTTTCCGATAAATAAACTTCTATACCGTTGTCCGTTGCATACATATCATAAATACCGTACTCATCACGGTTAAGCCATATATTTCCTGCATCGTATTTATATTTGTTTTCATCATTCAATGCCGTATGGGGAACTTTATTAATATCCGCCGTTACATTGTCCGTAGCCGCAAACGATGTTACTGCCGTTGCCGTTACAAGTACCGCTGCCGTAATCAATCCGCATATCTTTTTCATAATAATTCCTCCTTTATAAAAAACACCTACTGACAGCTTTATTATCACATGTCGGCAAGCATTTTTCAACAACTCGGATGTTTAAAAAATTCTTAATTATCGTTAAACATCAAAATGCTCTTATTCATTTCTCATCTTTCATAGAGTCATATTTCTCAGTCTCGGAAATTTTATACCCTGTTATAATGTTTCGTAATCCCGTTATAATATTTACGCCGATTATTACAGCGCCGTATCTCATGACGCTTTCAAAATTGATTAAAACGTATGAACTTAATTTAATCCTGCCCGTAGCCATAGCCAACGCCCATATAATAAAAGCTGTTGCCAAGCCTATTCTGACAGCGGCATCCGTATACAGTTCCTTTTCCGAGCATTTATTTTTGCCGTTCATACACAACAGACCTATGCACACTCCGAATAACGAAGTAAATAAAAAGCTCATTACCAATTTACCCGTCTGAAAATCATAATGTTTGGAATATATCAAATCAAACGCATTATTAAAATTTATTGATAATACAGCCATACATACTGCCAAAAATTCAAGAAGTACTGTTTTAAAATAAGTTTTTTTCATACTTATCCCGTTTATCTTTTGCATTGATACCACCCCACGAAATATCGTCATTAGGATTATGTCGGATTATAGTTTTAACATATTATGAACGGATATTTATGTCAATATGATTTTCAAAACTTTTTCGGAAGTTCAAACAGGTTTATCATAAAACAAAACCACCGACAAAGTCGGCGGTTCTGTTTTAATAAATTTACATAAGGCGCTTTAAATCCAAGCTATCTTATATCATATCATTTTGTTATTCTATACCGTATTTTTTAAAATTAACATCATATTTTTCTCTTAATTTTTTATAAATTTTATAATCTTCGGGTTTATATAACTCGTTTACAAGTTCTTCATGATCGTAATAATCTGTATAAAGCAATCTGATAACAGACTCATACTCTACGGTTCTATCATGATTTCCCTGCCAAAATACATCCAGCCAAGTATCAAAATTTTTAAGCATGCAAACTATATTTTCCGTACTTTGGGCTAAAAATCCAACAGGATAATCATTATCTTTATACTCGTTATCACATATAAAAACCCAACGGTCGTTTGAAATATCATAGGAGTCTCCATAAGTAAACGGAATAAGCTGATTAGTCTTAACAAATCTATTTTCAGGATATATATAACACTCTGTATTGCTGTGGAAAAACTCATCTTGCCTTCTCATTTTACATAAGCAGTTTTTCATTTCCAAGCCTACGCTTACCATAGGTTCTACCCCATATAAATATATATTTCCGTTTGCATATTCTTTAAGAAAAATCTTATATGTATCCGGAAGCTTTATTCCTATATTTCTTTCCGTTTCATAAATCATATCGTCTGTCGCTACATTTGTCGGCGTAGCTATGTCAGCAATTTCTTCTGCAACATCAAGTTTTTTCTTTTTCATTTCAGCTATTATGCCTTTTACCCGCTCAATATCCATGGCTAAATATATTCGCCTCCTAATTTATTCCGTATTGATCGTTTTCAGATATAAAATTCACTTTCTTATATCTAAATATTTATTATTCGACTTGACAAAAACAGCGCCCTCTCAGGCGCTGTTTCAATAATTGTAACGTTATTTGAACGTTCTTCCTCTTTCGTCGCATTCTTTTATTGCCGCGATGAATTTTTCCTTTGTAACTTCATATGGTACGCAAGTCCATTCCTTTGTAACCGACGTTCTTTCCGCAAGGGCAGGCAAATCCTCGTCCGTAAGGTCTATATCCGACATTGTTAAAGGAAGTCCCATTTCCTTATGGAATTTCATTATTCTGTCGCACTCGTCATAGTTTTTATCGTATGTGAGCAATACAAGGCTTCCGAAAGAAACTATTTCACCGTGCTGATGATTGTGTATACAATTAGGTATTACAGACGTTCCGTTGTAGAAACCGTGTGCCAGAGAACTGTTATAATAGTAGTCGTTCTCTGTTGTCATGAAGTTGGAAACCATTCCCGTAGTTATTATTATATCAAGAACCACCTGCTCCAGTTCAAATGACTCCGTATTGTTTTTGCAGTCCTCGTATGCTTTTTTGCCGTACTCGATAAGAGGGTCGATACATATAAGGCTCAGCTGATTTCCCATCAGAGGCGTATGGTCTGCTTTATGTCCTCTTATTGCAAGCTGCGCTTCAAGCTCTTTGGATATTGCGTCACCGATACCTGCCCAGAACATGTGCTCAGGTGATTCGGCAATTATCTTTGTATTGATAAATATATGTTCCGCAGGTATTTTTCCGTAGAAATAGTTGTTTACAGAACCGTCGGGGTGATATATAACCGCAATTGACGTGGTCGCAGCACAGTTTGAACCGAGCGTAGGGAATGTAAACATCGGTTTGTCAAGTCTTTCTCTGACAACCTTGCAAGTGTCCATTACACGTCCGCCGCCTACAGCGAATATCATATCGGCATTTTTAACAGCTTCCGTTTCAATAAGCATTTCTACATTTTCATAAGAAGCTTCTCCGCCGTACCATACAAAGTCTGTTATTTCCAGTTCCGATCCGTCTATACCATCCAATAGCGCATTTTTTACCTTATCCATAGCAGTTTTGCCGCCGATAACAACGGCTTTCTTACCGTACTTTCTTGTTACCCAAGGGATTTCTTTGTAACAGTCAGCTCCTACAGAATAATTCGGGATATAAATGTGATAGCCTTTCATAAAAAATGCACTCCTTTTTAATTTTATTGGATTTGGTATAGTTTGGTTTAGTATGGATTTTTATTTAATTGCGTTTATACGCATATTTAAAACTTTTTAATTATTTATTTACTTCGTCTTTGCTCTTTACGGGAACTGTCCAACCGAACGGGTCTTCCGTACGTCCCCACTGGATTCCCGTTATACCCGAATAAAGTTCCTGACATACGGGTCCGATTTCGTTGTTGTTGATGTGGTAATCAACGCCTTCATAATGAAGAATACCGATAGGTGAAACAACTGCCGCCGTACCTGTTCCCCAAGCTTCTTCAAGCGTTCCGTTTTTAACGGCTTCTACTATTTCCTCTGCTGTTATAAGTCTTTCGGTTACCGTATATCCTTTGGAACGAAGATACTCAATTGAGCTCTTTCTTGTGATACCGGGAAGAACGGAACCTGTAAGCATGGGCGTTATGATTTCTCCGTTCACCTTGAACATAACGTTCATTGAGCCTACTTCTTCGATATATTTCTGATTAACGCCATCGAGCCAGAGAACCTGTGTAAATCCGTTTTCCTCCGCAACTGCTTCCGCTCTGTTGCTGGCTGCGTAGTTTCCGCCTACCTTGCAGTCTCCCGTACCGCCTCTTACGGCACGTACGTCATGCTCTTCAATGGCGATTTTAACGGGTTTAAGTCCTTCTTTGTAGTAGTTTCCTACAGGGCATGTAATAATCATGAATTTTGCTTTCTGTATTCCGTGAAGTCCGATAGGTTCGTCGCAACCGAACTCATAAGGTCTGATATAAAGAGATGTACCGAAATCAGAAGGTACCCAGTCCTGTTCAAATGCTACGAATCTTTCAATGAGGTCAAGGATTGTATCAGCGTCAAGATGAGGAAGGCAAAGTCTGTCTATCGATCTTTCCATACGTTTTGCGTTCTGTTCTGGTCTGAATAACTGACAGCTTCCGTCTTCTTTTCTATATGCCTTCATTCCTTCAAAAGCTCCTGCTCCGTAATGAAGAATTGTTGAACCGGGATGAAGTTCGATAGGTCCGAAAGGAACTATTCTTGCGTCATGCCATCCGTTCTCCGAATCGTAATCCATAATAAACATGTGGTCTGTAAATACATGTCCGAAAGGAAGGTCTGCTCCCTTTCCCGGTTTTTCTTTAGGTGCCTGTGTTCTCTCAACTCTGATATCCATTTTCATGATTATTTCTCCTCTCGATATAACTTTTAATCTCCTCTGAAAAACAAAAAGGCTTACAGCTATGAAGCCGTAAGCCTGAAAAAACATATTCTAAAAATACATAAAAAATATGGTATCCACCGGTATTAAACCGATTGTAGGAGTAACCCTTTATACATATTCTCAACTGTTTTTTCTGCACGACACATAGCACTAATGCGGCTAATAATAATTAGGCAAATAATGCTAATGGATAGTATGCAAATGTATAAGCCAGTTGAAAACATTAGGTTTTTCTCCTTTCAAGATTTTTATTCATAGTAGCACCAAAAATATACTTTGTCAACGCCTATTTCCGATTTTTTTCAAATAAAATTTATTTGTCGGCTGAAATATAAGGCTTTACAGACTTTCCAAAAATAACGCCGTCCTCCTGAAAACCTCGTGTCTGCCTTCTGTAAGAACTATGTTATGTTCTCCGTTATCGGGCGTATACAGTTCTTTCTTATCCGACGAAATCCTGCCGAATATCTCGGAAGCACTCAGCGGAGCTGCCACTGCGTCGTCTTTTGCCTGTATAACAATCGCAGGACAGCTTATCCTTTCCAAAAATCCTTTTTTCCCTACAGCAACGGTCAGTCTTTCCAGCTCCTTAAATATTCTGACAGCTATATCCTCGTAATGTATGTGGTACTGTTTAAAAAGTCCTTCTTTCCCCTCCATCGGTCTGTGAAAATACACCTGATCTTCGGGATATTCGTCGGTTATGAACGTGCCTTTCCTAAGCCTCAGCGGAGATGAAATCGGTATTATACCCGATATTTCGGGATAATTTGCAGCAAGGTAAAGGGAGAGACATCCTCCCGTAGAAAGACCGCCGACATATACGGTATCAAAATGTTTCCTCAGATATTTGTAGTCATACTCGGCCTTTGCAATAAAATCCTCACACGAAGTATGAAGAAGCTCCTGCGGAAAAGTACCGTGTCCGGCAAGATTAACGCACCATACGGAATACCCGTAATCATTTAAAAATTTTGCCATAGGTACCATCTGCGCCGCTCCCGATGTTATCCCGTGTATTAAAAGAACAGCCTTTCCGTTATTTCCATGAAAAAACTTTTGGTCGTTTGTCTGCATAAACGTCCCTCCCTGCCATGAAAATAATATCTTCGATTATACAATTAGATTTTACCACTGCCATTCGGATATTGTCCATATATAAATACAATCCGTAATTCTCATTTGCTGAATATAAAAAACCTTGAGCTACTATCCGAGATATAACCCAAGGCTTTTATTTCAGTCTGCCGAAGCTTTCACCTTCCACTTCTTCAGCTGACGTATGTATAAAAATATTCCTACTCCGCCCGTTATTATTTCCGCGGCAGGAAAGGCAATCCATGTATAATTAAGTCCTATTTTCGACATAAGCCAAAATATCGGTATAAGGCAGAATATCTGACGGGTAAGCGAGAGTATTATGCTGGGTATCGCCCCTCCTATTGCCTGAAAAAATACGGGCGTCAACAGCGAAAATACCGCCGGTATAAAGCTCAGTCCTATTATTCTGAATGCTGTTACACCTATTTCTATTACGGATATCTCCGATGAAAATATTTGTATCAGTTGGGCAGGTATAAATTCAAAGCATATTATTCCCACTATCATAAAGCTTCCGGCAAATATAAACGTATCCGTCATTATGCCCTTACATCGTCCGTAATCCCTTTGCGCATAGGCATAGCTTATGAGCGGCACAATACACGTTTCCAAACCGATGAGCGGTATAAAAAAGAACGACTGAAGTTTATAGTAAAGTCCCAGAACCGTTACCGCCGAGTCGGAAAAACCCGCAAGTATTATATTAAGCGCCACTATGTACACGGTATACAATATCTGCATAAAAATTGACGGAAAACCAAGACTGTAAATCTGTTTTACATATCCCAATATTTTCTCTTTCGGCGGTATTTTATAAAATCCTTTATAAAAAGTTACCGCTGCCGCAACAGTCTGCCCTGCTACGGTTGCATAGGCTGCACCTGCCACGCCCATTTCGGGCACAGGCCCCATGCCGAATATCAAAACAGGGTCAAGGACAATATTTGTCAGCGCACCCAAAATCTGCGCTATCATCGGTCTTTTCATATTTCCGCCTGCCTGATGTACCTTTGTCCATATTCCGTCCATAAACAGGGATATACTTCCTATACAGACTATTTTTCCGTATATTACGGCATACTCCACTACCTCCTGCGACCCTGCCGACGTTTTGACATAAGCGCGCATAAAAACGGTACTGATTACCGCAAACATAAGCCAGCTGATAAAGGCGAGCATGCTTCCGACGCCTGCCGTTTCATGCGCTCTTTCCTCTCTGTTCTGCGCATAGCAGCCCGACATATTTGTATTTACGCCTACTCCCGTACCGACAGCTACAGCGGTTATAATAAGCTGAATCGGAAATATTACGGAAAGTGCGGTCAATCCTCTGCCGGAGTATTTTCCGACAAAATAACTGTCCACTATGTTGTACATCGCCAATATAAGCTGAGCCAGCATAACAGGCGGCGCAACCTTAAACAGCACTTTCCATATATTTTTTTCTTCAAACGTACTGACCTTTCCCATTTACTCACCTTTCCGTAATACATTTAACAATTCCGTTTCCGCTTGATAAAATACCGTTTTTTCATTACAGCCGTATTATTATATGCCCGTCAACTATTAAAAGCAATATAAAATTCTTTACTTAATAACTATAAAAACACGGATTAACTTTGATACCGATATGTTATAATTAATTCAAACAGTCAAATTTAATATTTTAGTTGGGAGGAGTATTTATGTGCTACAAATATATTGATATGGAAACATATAAAAGGAAAAATCATTTTGAATACTTTAACAGTTTAGCCTATCCGTATGTTGGTATTACAGTAAATGTTGATATCACCGAATTTCTGGATAAAGTCCATTCAAATAAAGTCCCATTTTTTCTTACGTTCTGCTATTGTGTTTACAGAGCGGGAAACGGCGTTACCGAATTCAGACAGAGGATTAAAGATAATAAAATAATAGAATTTGAAAATTGTCAGACATCTCATACTGTCGCATTAGATGACGGGACATACTGCTACTGCAATCTTGACTGAAATATGCCCTTTGAAGAATATATAAGTTATGCAGTAAAAAAACAGGAACTTGCCAAACAAGATGCCAGTGTCAGTGAAGATGAAACCGAAGCTCTCAATAAATTTTTCATTTCATGTCTGCCATGGACAACATATACTTCCATTATCCAACCGGTTCCTATACCAGCCGACAGTAACCCGAGGATTACTTGGGGAAAATATTTTATACAGGGAAACAAAACATTTATTCCCGTTTCCGTATTATGTCATCATGCGTTAGTCGACGGAATACATATATCAAAATTTTACAGCCTATTGGATAAAGAAATCGAAAATGTTGTAAAAAAACTAAATTAACATACAAAAATACGTTTATCTGGCTGATAGCAAAATTTTTAAATAATATGTGAAAAATAAGTTTTTTATGAAATATGTATTATAAAAAGTTTACCGCTAAATATTTAGGCTATAAGGCAAAGATAACAAAGAACCGACTTTCAAGTTTTTCAACTTACAATACAAATCCCCTTCAAACTTCATTATCCAAGTTGCCAATATGTTCGGATTTATCATTTATATTGAAAATCTTTACTTTAAAATTAATTTAGATGTATTCTAAAATAAAAAAGTCCGCTACCCTTGAGGTTGTGGACTTTATATTATAATCCGTTCATTCTAAGACTTCCGAACTATCGTCCTCTACGATAGCAAGTTTAATATATACCTACCATCGAATATTTATAACCGTTCAGACAATATATGATTAGTACTTTATACCGGTAGCCTCTAAAATCTGTATTTTAAATACTATCTGCAATTGCTCTGAAAAATTCTACATGTTTCAACTCATTATCTTCTTCCATAAAATTAGGATCCGCACTTGTTTTAACTATGATTACCTGTTTAGTCGGATTAACATATATCCACTGTCCGTATACTCCTATAGCCATAAACTCTTTCTCGTTTCCTTCCGGTATCCACCACTGATATCCGTATCCTATTTCATTATAAACGTCATTATTTGCTCCGGGTTTGGAGTATTCCGCACTTATGTCCATGCTTTCTTCAATCCACTCCCTGCTGATTATCTGCTCTCCGTTAAAGTTTCCGCCTTTTAAATACAATCTTGCAAAGCGTGCATAATCTCTTAATGAAACGCTTAAACCTCCCATTGCAAGCTCCGTACCGTTACTGAGCGTCCAGTATGCGTCGTTGGCTGTGCCTATTTTTTTCCACAGCTTTTCCTCCATATATTCGGCAAGACCTCGTCCTGTTGTATTTTTTATGATTTGTCCTAAAATTTCCGTGTTTATGCTTAAATATCTGCGGCAAGCATAGGGTTTTTCATTAGTTCCGTATTTTGCAATTACCTTCATTGCAGGAACTCCCATAAGGGTTTTCATTGAAAATCCGCTGACATCTGTATCTTCATCGAAATTTATTCCGGAAGCCATTTGTAAGCACGCCTTAATAGGAATACTCTCCAGTTCAGTGCCGACAAATTCAGGTATGTATTTGCCTATAGGGTCATCAACACTATCTATAAAGCCTTCGTCTGCCGCAATGCCGAAAAGCGCCGATACAAAAGATTTTCCCATTGAATTAGAAGAAAAAACCGTATTTTCATCACCGCCGAAAAAATATTTCTCGTATTTTATAACGTCGTCTTTTATAACAAGCATTGCCGATGTTTTTGTGTACTCCATAAACTGTTCGGACTTACAGTATTCATCTTTAAACTTAAACTCATCTGCCAATTCAGAATTTTCCTCTTTCAAAAAGTTAAATATATCTTTTCCTCTGCTTATTTTCTTTGTAGGCTGTATCTGCGGAGTGTGCTGAAATGTATATGCCAGATTTTCATCTTTAAAACTGTTTAAAGATGTTTTCAGTATTTTTATTCTTTCCCCGTAGCGTACCCACACCGCTCCTGCCTCTATGGCAATACATACAATTACTATGCCTAATATTTTCATTTTTTCCATTACTGCAAATTCCTTTCTCGGTTATATTATTTGATTTGCACCAATTGTAAACAGTACTGTAACTGTACTGTCAATACGAATTATTAAATATATAATTTATTTTTTCTGTCTATAAATACAATTCGCTTTTCAGCCATTTCCAAAGTAAAGCATTAAAAAACCGCCGTAGTGCACATCAGTGGCAATACGTCGGTTACTCAGGTTTTGTTTATATTCTGTTTGTATTAAAAAAAGTCCCGAAAAAAATCGAGACTTTTAAAATGGAGCTGAGGAGAATCGAACTCCTGTCCGAAAGCCCATCGGCAAAGACTTCTCCCATCACAGGCTGTCTTTTGAAATTCCCCTCAACCGCCGCCGACAGTCAGGCTGCGGAATCAGGTAGCTTCATAGTTCTTTTTCCACCTCAAAGCTTTGGCGGAAAAGGTCCTCACAAAGTCGACGCCGGTTACCGGAACTGTGAGCAATTCCGGGCCGACGAGCCGCGCTTAGGCAGCTACTAATTCTCTATTATTGTCGTTTCTTTTTAAAAATTTACGGCCTTGATACGCAGTTGACCGATACTGCGGATGGCTATCTCAACTTTCAAGACTCCCGTCGAAACCATTACAGCCCCGCGGTAATACCTTTTAAAGAGTAAGATTTCTGATCTTGAACTCTTTTTCGGCTTCTCTTCGCTGATCGTTTTTGGCTATGGTCTGCCTCTTATCATAAAGCTTTTTACCTTTGGCAATTCCGATATCCAATTTAACAAGACCATGATCAAAATATACTTTTAACGGAACAACCGTATATCCTGTAGCGGTTACGGCAGCCGATATTTTATTTATCTCATGCTTATGCAGCAAAAGCCGTCTTGTTCTCAGAGGTTCTTTATTAAAAATATTACCCTGTTCATAAGGACTGATGTGCATATTATAAATAAAAGCCGATCCGTTCTCAATTCTTATAAAGCTCTCTTTCAGCGAACATTTACCGAGACGAAGACTTTTTACTTCCGTACCTGCAAGCGCAATTCCCGCCTGATAGGTCTCCTCGATGAAATAATCATGATAAGCCTTTTTATTCTGAGCTATAAGCCTTGAAGTTTTCTCTTTTCCCATTATGCACACCTCCCTCTTATAACAGTGCCTTTGTATTATATCACATAACAATAAAAACTCCAATTACAATTATATTACAAAATCTTATATTAAGTATTATGCTTCTATATAATTACTTATTTTTCAACTAATCATGTATTGCAGCCTTTTAACTTTAATATATATTTCATAGAAATTTTCGGTTTAGTTACCGTTATGTTCTTCATACAACTTTTCATTTACAGAAAATTATATAAAATCAAAAGGTACTGCTTAAAAGCAATACCTTTTGAAATCTAACCTGTCATATCATTACTTCTGTTTGGATAGCAAACATACCGTCTCCACATGAGATACTTAGGCTATATCCAAATATGTAAACAAATACTCAAAAGCCGCTGTTTTTGTATAGTGTGCAACCATGCCATCTATTCAATCATGTGTGTTTCTGATTAGGCTATTTCTATATAATAATCTATTCACACAAATACACTTTACCTCTTTTTGTTATCCAATTTTAATCTACATTTGGCAACAGGGAATCGTAATTTCTCCCTTATAAATTGTACATCTTTGAACTGTATCTCTTACTGCTACGGTGCGTTCCTACATCATCCGTCACCACATTACTCCTCCGTCTTTTTTCAACCTGCACAGCCTCAAAGACTTCTTTAGAAATAATCGCAGGATTATTGTCCTCTGACAAATATTGAACATCACTGTTTCCAGATTTCATCAGCTTAACATCACCAGTATATTTTTCATTGCTTAGCATCACGTCTATGGTTCTTTTACACCATTTTTCTTTTCCTGTAGGCGAGAGTATTTTTCTCTTTTCGAGTTCCTTAACGATTCCTAAAACGCTTTGTCCACCAAGATATAGTTCAAAGATCAACTTTACATTTTTGGATGTTTTTTCGTCAATGATCAATTTTCCTTCTTCATCGTGTTTATAGCCATAACACTTTCTGTCATACATTTTTGATGCACCTGACGCAGCACGATATTTAATACCCATTCGAATATTTTTACTTCTTGATTCATTTTCAGCCTGTGCAATTGATTCAATAATTGAAACCATCAAATCGGCATCTGTATTATTCGTATCCAGGTCTTCTTGTTCAAAAATCACACGAATGCCAAGAACTTTTAACTGATTTAAGGCATCCAGTACTTCGACTGTATCTCTGCCAAATCTGCTTATGTTCTTCGTGATAACAATATCAATCTCCTTGGATTTGCAGTCTTCCAATAATCGATTAAATTCTTTCCTTGAAGAACCTGTTTTGCTTGAGGCAATATCAATATACGCATCAACTAATAACCACTGTGGAACAGTGGACACAATTCTGGTAAGGTGAGAAATCTGTGCGGTTAGACTTTGTAATTGCTCCATACCATTTGTGCTGACACGGCAATAAATCCCAACACGCTTTTCCCGTAACGGGAGTTTAGGTGGGATATAATGTACTACCGGATTGGATGGCATATTCTTCACCTCATTTCTGGATAATTATCATAATTTCGTTTTAGGGTAATGTTGGTTAGTCTAAACCAGAAGACTGCTATTCAATAATTCTATCAACTCAACTCAACTTAACGCAAAATCATCTCGTCAACTCAACCTCATACATTTTCAACCTGTCAACTCAACCCTTTATTTTACTTGATAATAAAGGCTATAAGTGAGCATTTCCGAGAGCTGGGAGGATACCTCCAACTCTCGGAAATAGCCTTATTTCAAGCCTTTTTCAATATTTACTTCTGTACCTTTGACAGCAAACATACCGTCTCCACATGCACAGTCCTCGGGAACATATCCACGCACTGTATCTTTTTCGTCTTATATCCGTTTGCCTCAAATATCTGCAAGTCCCTTGCAAGGGATGTCGGTTTACAAGATACATAAATAATTTCTTCGGCTCCGAAGCCTATTATTTTTGTTATTGCCTTTGGATTTATTCCGTCTCTGGGCGGATCGACAATAATAAGGTCAGGTTTATCATCCAGCTCTTCAACTTTTTTCAGTACGTCCCCCGCTATAAAAAAGCAGTTGTCAATACCGTTAAGTTTAGCGTTATCTTTGGCTGCCTCAACCGCTTCTTCCACAATTTCTATGCCGACTACTTTTTTGCTTCCATTGCTCATAATTTGTCCGATAGTTCCCGTACCGCAGTAAAGGTCGAAAACAGTTTTCCCCGAGGTATCGCCGGCATATTTGCGCACTACGGAGTAAAGTTTTTCCGCTCCCTTTGAATTTGTCTGGAAAAACGAGAATGCTGATATTTTAAACTTAAGTCCGAGGAGCGTCTCATAAAAATAATCGTTTCCGTACAATATATTTGTAGCGTCGCTTTGTACTATATCGGAAAGCACATCGTTAAGCGTATGAAGAACGCCTGCAATCTTTCCCTTAAGAGGAAGCTTAAGCATCTCTTCCGAATATTCCTCGGGAGAAAACGTATATGCACTTGTCGTAATAAGGTTAATAAGTATTTCCCCCGTAAACGCCGCTTTTCTGACAACAAGATGTCTCAGCTGCCCGTCATGTCTTTTTTTGTGATAAAACGGAATCTCCCTATCTGTAAAAAATTTAAGAGTTCCGTCTATTATTTTTATAAAATCTTCATCTATTATATTGCAGTCTTTCAGTGTTACGACTTCATAAAAACTGTTACGTTTTCTCATTCCGAGAGCCAGTTCTCCGTCCTTTTCACTGTCTCCGAATGAAAATTCACATTTATTTCTGTAGCCACACTCTTCCGGAGCGGGAATCAATCCCTCAAATTCAAAATCTTCTATGCCGGCATTTTTCAGTATTTTAATAACCATATTCTCCTTAAGTGAATTTTCCTCGCTGTAGGGCAGTCGCTGATATGAACAACCTCCGCAAATGTCGCAATGCGAACAGCCTTTTTCGCTTTCCAGAGGCGATCTTTCCAAAATTTCTTTAAGCTGACCTTCCGCCGCACCGTCTCTTTTTTTCGTTATGCGTGCCGAAACTTTTTGTCCGGGAATAGTATTTTTTATTGTAATCGGAATATTTTCCACAAGTCCTCTTCCCTTATTGGGGAAAGATATATCTGTAATCACAACTTCAACAATATCATTTTTCTTCATTTCAACCTCCGAATATGTTTGATTTTTTACTGTTTTGTGTTATACTCAATTAATAAAATATTTTTTAATAGGAGTGTAAAAATTAATGGCTGATAAAATCGAGGCAGGAAGCATTGTAGAAGGAAAGGTAGTCAGAATCAAACCTTTCGGTGCTATTGTTCAACTTGAAAACGGCGGACAGGGACTTGTACACATATCTCAGATAGCAAACGGTTTTGTACAGGATATTAACGACCATGTAGCCATCGGTGATACGGTAAAAGTTAAAGTCATGTCCGTTGACGAAGAGAACCGAAAGATAGCCCTTTCCATAAGGGACGCTCTGCCAAGGGCAAACAGACCCCAGCAAGGTTTTAAACCCAGAGAACATAAAAACAACTATGAACCGAGAGGAGAAAAAACGTCTGACTCCTCACAGAGCAAAGAACCTGTTAACGATTTTGAAGAAAAGATGAAGGAATGGTTAAAACAGTCCAACGAGCGTCAGGCAGGTATAAACAAAAGAAATAACAGACGCAACGGCGGATATTAATTCATCTTTCAGCCGTGCCGTAAAATAATACGGCAGTATTGATTAATTATATAATCTTAATTCATTTTTTTCAATAATTACTTAGGAGGGATAATCATGCTCGAATTAACAGATGAAAGAATTGCCGAATTAAAAGGTAAAGGATTTCTTCTTATGAAAGATAAGGAGCATTTTAATGTAAGACTTGTTGTTCCCGCAGGCTGTATGGCAGCCGATAAAATGGCAAAAATATGCGAAATCGCAAATAAATACGGTTCAGGCGTAATTATGCCTACCGTACGTTTCAGCATGGAAGTGCCGGGAATAAAATACGAAGATGTTGAAAATGTAATGAAAGAATGTGATGAGGCAGGTATTATATACGGCGGTACAGGCGCAAGGGTAAGACCTATTGTTCCCTGCAAAGGAACAGAATGTAAATGGGGTCTTATTGATACTCAGAAAATCGGCATGGAAATTCATGATGCTTTCTATGCTGCTCCCGCACCTCATAAGTTTAAAATCAACGTTACAGGCTGTCCTAACAACTGTGCAAAGGTACAGTTTAATGACCTCGGCATAATGGGCGCACCTAAAGGAATGGTTAAAATCTTTATCGGAGGAAGAGCCGGAAGAAGCGTTGTTGAAGGTGAAGAAATCGCAAGAATCAAAGTTGAAAACGTTCTTAAAGCAGTTGACATTTGCCTTGAATTTTTCAGAGCACATGGAAAAACAAAGGAAAGATTCTGCGTTACCCTTGAAAATATGAGAGGAACCGACGAGTACGCACAGTTCATCGAAAACATGAAAGCTCTTGCTTAATTTTTACGAGTTTTTCTCAGTACAAAACGTATAGTGTTCTATAAAAATTTGACCCGACTATTGTCGGGTCTGTTTTTATATTTGCTTTTTAACAGGTATTTCTATTTTTGTTATATACTCATCTATATCGTCAATTACAAGTTCATTTATGCCCGTTTCATAGGCACATCCATATAAAACCAGATTTTTCTTATCTGCATAATCAAGAATTTTTTCATATACTTCCGGCAGTCTATTCCATTGTCCCTTACAGAAAGCCCTTATGTATGTTCCCGAAGGTTGTAAATGCAGTCCCTTTTTAGAAATCGGATACGGCATTTCAATATACAAGGCGCTATATTCGTCAAATTTTCCCTGATATAAATTCTCGACGTGAATCATGGAGCCGTATGACGCATCATGCAGTCGTCTCAGCTGATATTTTTTTGTCTCACCGATGACCTTCTCTATTTCTTTTTCAACCTGTCCGTCTTTTTCAATATCAACCGCAACAAGATAATTACTTTTCTTTTCTATAATGCTGATATCGTCTATATCCAAAGAACGTAGAGTCTCCATATCCTTTTGATGATTTATTAAAATCTTTTGTACAGATTTTAAATGAGAAATCGTATTATTAAGCTCTGAAATTTTTTCCTGTAAAAGACCTTCAAAATTATCAATCGTTCTATTTTCCATAAATCGTTTAATCTCACTGAGAGATACGTCCAGCTCTCTCAGCATCAATATGGTTTCCAGCTCTGCGCTCTGTTGATAACTGTAATAACGATAACCGTTTTCTTTTATATATACCGGCTTTAAAAGTCCGATTTCGTCATACCACATCAAAGTTTTTTTATTTATTTCATGTAAAGCTGCAAACTGCCCTATTGTGAAAAGAGTATTTTTTTCTTTTATCATTTTAAAAACCTCCTTGACTATACAGTTACTGTATAGTTTATTATATAAAACATATTTAATAAAGACAAGAGGAGGAGTTATTTTCATGAAAAATGAAAACATATACAGTCAACCCTTAACTTTAAAAAACGTATTGAAATTTGCAATACCGACGATTATAATGACAGTGTTCATGTCATTTTATACAATGGTTGACGGACTGTTTGTATCCAATCTTATCGGTACGGACGCACTTTCTGCCATAAATCTGACCGCACCTGTCATCTCAATTGTTACAGCCGTTTCAACTATGCTGGCAACCGGCGGCAGCGCTGTAATTATGAAAAAAGTCGGGGAGAAAAAAACTCGTGAGGCAAACGAGGATTTTACTTTTTTAATCATTGTTAATATAATTGTCGGGTTAATGATGTCATGTTTCGGCTATCTTATTATGGACAGCCTTTTTGAAAGTATGGATTTGTCGGAAAAAGTATTTGGCTATTGCCATACTTATTTAAGCCGCTATCTGATTTTCACTGTACCTATACTTTTGATGAACAATTTTACACTGTATATGATTGCCGCGGGAAAATCTGCTCTTTCAATGATCTGTTCTGTTGCAGGCGGTGTTCTTAATATGATACTGGATTATGTTTTTATCTCCGTATTAGATATGGGTATAGCAGGAGCCGCAATTGCCACAGGTTTAGGTTATTCCGTTACGGCAGCGGTAGGTTTTCTGATATTTTCCAAGGAAACAAGCCTTCTGCACTTTGTAAAACCGAAATTCAGAAAAAGCACTTTAAAAAATGCCGCAACAAACGGCAGTTCGGAAATGGCAACAGCATTGGTAACAGGTATAGTTACAATGATGTTTAACTATACCATGCTTAAATATGTAGGAGAAAACGGCGTAGCGGCAATCACAATTATCATGTATGTTCTGATGTTTGCAACTTCTTTATATACAGGTTATTCCTACGGAGTTGCACCGATGATAAGCTTTTACTACGGAGAACAGAATAATATAAAATTGAAAAAGCTTATACGTTTAAGTTTAAAAATAATAGGTATAGTTGCCGTTACCGCAACGGTTCTTTCCGTTATCCTTACCAAGCCTTTGGTATCGGTTTTCTCTCGTCCGGGAAATGAGGTATATGATTTGGCAGTAACGGGAAATCGTATATGTTCAGCCGCACTTATCTTTATCGGATTTAACGTATTTGCAAGCGGAATGTTTACGGCTTTATCCAACGGGTTAATTTCAGCTGTACTTGCATTTTCCCGTTCTTTTGTATTTATGGTAATTGCCATGCTTGTACTCCCTGCCCTTTTAGGCGTAAACGGCGTATGGCTGGCAAATCCCGTTGCGGAATTTGCCGCAATATGCTTATCTGCATTCATGTTTATAAAATACAGAAAAAAATATAACTATTAAAAAGAAGGTTAAATTTATGATATGGATTTTAGGCATTGTCATAATTGCAGTAATAAAAACACTTTTATGCAAAGCTGTTTCTTTATTAGTCATACTGTTATCATTCTGGATAAAAGGTAAAAAACTACACTTCAACAGTAACCAATGGGATAATTTCTTTTTGCAGCTGTCAGATAAAAAACTTCAGCATTATGCAGTATCGGTTTACATAGCCGCCGCCGTAATTTCATCTGTTGCAGCTTTCTTTTTGTTTAAAGCGACAGGTTACAATCGAGGTTTGGAAATCACTTTACTGATTTTTATCGGCGGTTTAGCAATTACCGCTTATAAATGGCATACCAAAGGTAAAGATTATCTTATGAAAAGGTATCGGGAAATACCGAAAACAATATTAGAAAAAAGAAACGAAAAAACAGCCGATTAAACAAATATCATATATACAACTAAGTCCCGCAGTTCATATCCGATTACTGCGGGACTTTTCTTTTTTATATCAGCTTTTTTTGCTTTCCTCTATCTTTTCCGCCAACTCGTTTAAATATACCCATCTGTCCATGGTTTCTTCCAAGGCATTCTCAAGTTCCTCTTTCTTTTCCGAAAGCTCCTGAAGTTTTACATAATCAGTTGAAATCAATGACATCTCTTTTTCGGTCTCGGATATGGCGTTTTCCAATTCTTCTATTTTTTCGTTTATTGTTTCAAATTCCTTTTGTTCTTTATATGACATTTTCAGCGGTTTATCGTTTTTCGACCGTTCGTTCTTAACCGTTTCCTTTTTTACAGGCTCATTCTGCACATTCTGACGTTCATACTGTTCCAGATAATCGCTGTAACCGCCCTCGTACTGTTTTATTTTTCCGTCTACCCCGAATGCAAATATTCTGTCCGCAATTTTGTCAAGGAAATACCTGTCATGGCTTACCGTAACGACAGCTCCGTTAAATATATCCAGATAGTCCTCCAATATTGTCAGAGTTTCTATATCCAAATCGTTTGTCGGCTCGTCAAGGAAAAGAATATTAGGCGCTTCAACCAAAACTTTCAGCAGATACAAACGGCGTTTTTCTCCTCCCGACAGTTTGCCTATGGGCGAATACTGCATGGATGGGTTAAACAAAAATTTTTCCAGCATTTGCGATGCGGAAATTCTTCCGTCCGCTGTCTGTACATATTCCGCTATATCTTTTATATAGTCTATTACCCTTTGTTCGGGGTCCATTGTTTCGTTATGCTGAGAAAAAATTCCCGTTTTAACCGTTTCTCCGTGTACTACCGTTCCACTATCCGGTTCAAGAGTGCCGTTCAGCATATTTATAAGCGTTGACTTTCCGCAGCCGTTAGGACCTATAATTCCTATTCTGTCATGTTTTAATATTATATAGCTGAAATCGTCTATATATTTTACACCGTTATATGATTTGCTTATATTTTCCGCTATTATGGTTTTCCTTCCCAGTCTGGAAGAAGCCGCGCTTATTTCCATGCTTTCTTTTTCTTTCGGAGCTTTTACGGAAGATACTTCTTTAAATCGTTCCAGCCTTGCCTTTTGTTTTGTACTTCTCGCCTGCGCGCCTCTTCTCACCCATTCCAATTCCGAACGAAGAAAGTTTTGACGTTTTCTTTCCGCTGAAAGAGCCAGCTCCTCCCTTTCTGCCTTGGCTTCAAGAAAACCGCTGTAGTTTGTAGTATAGCTGTAAATTTTCGCATCGTTAAGCTCAAGGGTTTTGTTTACTACTCTGTCAAGGAAGTATCTGTCATGGGTAACCATAAGCAAAGCGCCCTTATATTTTTCCAAATACTTTTCCAGCCAATCTATGGATTCGTTGTCTATATGGTTTGTCGGCTCGTCCAAAATAAGTAAATCCACCGGCGTTATAAGCGCCCTTGCAAGAGCCATTCTCTTTATCTGTCCGCCAGAAAGAGCGCCTGCTTTTTTATTGAAGTCGGTTATGTTCAGCTTTGTAAGTATTGTTTTAGCGTCGCTTTCCAAGTTCCAAGCCTCTGCGGCATCCATTTTATCGTTAAGCTCAAAAAGAGCCTTTTCCGCCGCCGCACCGCCGCCGTTTTCTACATCTCTTACTGCCTGTTCATACTGCTTTATCAGCGACATAACAGGACTGTCGCAGTTAAAAACCTGTCCCAGAACAGTATCCTCGGGGTCAAAATCAGGCGTTTGGGGAAGATACCCTATTCTCAGTCCGTTCATTTTTACAATCTGACCCGAATCTGGAGTGTCCTCGCCTGCAACTAATTTTAACAGCGTTGATTTTCCCGCTCCGTTTATTCCTATAAGTCCTACCTTATCACCGAAATCTATACCGAATGTTATATTATCGAATATTTTCTTTTCACCGAATGTTTTAGTAACATTTTCTATTGTCATCAAGTTCATAATATTTCTCCTTACAGACAGCACGGATATAATCCCCTGCCGTTATATAATATGTAATTTTACAATAATACGGTAAATTATGCAACGCAACATAGTCTTTATATTTAAACGGAATAATTCCCAAATCTTACTATACATTGATAGGTACGGAAATATATGATAAAGTAAATAAAAAACAAATCGGAAGTTGAAAGGTTGTTTATAAATATGAACAAAATTACATTTAAGCGCCAAGTTTTCATTGGGATTATTCTTATCGTTGTCGGGAATGTAATTGCTTTAATTTTACACAAAGGCGTACTCGCAAATATCGCATGGATTTTATATGGACTCGTTCTTATTCTACACCCTATATATCCCGAAAGATATAGTAATGATATAAAAAGTGCAAAATTAGGTTCTCGAATTGCAGGAATAATTTGTATTTTGGTAGGAATCCTTACGAAATATATATTGTAAATTTCCGTTTTTACCAAACGGCTGTTATATTTAACATTCCTAGTTTCATTACTTTGACCACTGATTTATAAACAGCCGTATATCAGTATGCCTTTCAACGATTATTATGCTATAATCATCTCTTTCCTTCCGATACAATTATTAAGTATTTACAAAACAATCGTATCATTGACGATATACGATAAAATATAGTACTATTTAGTCAACAAAAAAGAATAGGAGCAATCAATATGAAAATATCTAAGAAAGACGCTTTAATGTGGTTTGAGTTTTTTGCTTCTCTGCCCGAATACGAAGAACTGCTTACAAGCCACTACGAAATAATTTACTCTGTATTTGCCCAGATAGAAGCTGCTGTCGAAGCGGAAAACGACCGCCTTATGTCCGAAATCAAAGGACTTAAAACCCTTGCAGGCAGAACATATTATGTGGGACCGGACAACCATTTTTCAAACGGCTGCCGCTCGTGCCTCATGGGTACCGGACTTACAGCCATAAGAAAAACAAATAAATGCAACATTAACTGCAAATTCTGCTATAACTTCGGTGAAATGGACGATATAATGCCTATCGGTGAAGGAATGTGGGATATAGGCGGTACAAAATTTTATGAAAAAGATCTTGACCTGCTTTTTTCAATACATAAAAAGCCTACAGGCGTGGCGTACGTCTATCTGGAACCGTTTATGGAGATAGAAAAATACTATTCGGTAATCAAAAAATTCAGTGAAGCCGGTATTTATCAGCACATGTATACAAACGGCTTGCTTGCAAACGAGGAAAATCTTAAGGCTCTCGGAGAAGCCGGCCTTAACGAACTTCGTTTTAATTTAGGGGCTACGGACTGTTCCGATAAAGTAATAGAAAACATCCGCACAGCAAAAAAATATATTAAAACCGTCGGTATAGAAACTCCTATGACGCCTGAATTTTTCGAGACTTTCCTTAATAAAAAAGACGTAATACTCTCTACCGGTCTTGATTTTATAAACTGTGCCGAACTTCACCTTAACGCCAACAATATAGGGAATTACTTCGGAGAAAATATGTATATATACAGACAGGGTTATGTTTCCCCCGTTTGGAGCCGTCAGCTGACTCTCAGACTTATGAAAAAAGCCGATGATGAAAACTGGGATATTGCAGTACATGACTGTTCAAACCATACAAAGTTTGCCCGCAGTCTTAATCTCAGCGCAAAAGAGGGTCAATGGTTCGGGGCAAGCGGTTACGGCTGTGAGTTTTCAAGACCCCCATTTGAGGCTTTTCTCCCCATCCTTAAAGATGATTCATTTAAATTTACAGAAGAAGAACCTCTTCCCAAAGGCTATAATCCGGGTGAACTTTTATTTTAAATGAAGTAAAACGGAGACTTTAAATTGCGATAATCTAAAGTCTCCGCTTTTTTGCATTAGTTATTAATCAATTCATATCTTTCAGCCTTCATTGAGGAATTATATCTTTTAAATGAACTCTTTCCGTCCATTTTAGCCTCGAAAAGCGCTATATCCGCTTTCATATAAAGCTCTTCAAAATCTTTTCCGTCCTCCGGTATCATTGCATATCCTGCCGAAATAGTATAGGACATATTTTTTTCCTCATCACATATGACAGTATCCTTTATAACCTCTGCCATTTTACGATTCATTTCTTCTTCCCCGATATTGCTGCATAATATGAAAAATTCATCTCCTCCTATTCTGCATGCTATATCATTCTCTCCGTAAAATGATTTTAGTTTCTTGGCTGTCATAGATATTATTTTGTCTCCGTAAGCATGTCCGAAAACATTATTGACAGATTTAAAATTATCCATATCATACATAATTATAGCGGCGCTTTCACCGTCTTTCATATTTTTGATATATTCCTTAACTTTTTGTACACCGAACATTCTGTTGCTCAATCCCGTAAGGAAGTCCGTATGAGCCATTACAGTAAGCTCCAACTCCTTGTTTTTCTGCTTATCTATATCCATTATGAATACATTTGCAATAATATTTCCGCTCTCACCGTCTTTTTCAAGCTGAATAAGAAGTTTAAACCATTTTATTTCTCCGTCTTTGTGGCACTGATAATCTGCACTGTCTAACTTTATCCCGGAAGCATACATATTCATCAATCGGTTTATATCGGTAAAATGTAAAAACAGTTCCTTGTATTCCGGCATAACTATATTTTCCGCAACGTAACTTCTGTTTGAGGAATAGCTGTTTTCACCGTTTTGTGCAAACCACGAGTAATCCTCGTTCTCTATCTTTATTTTATCATTCGTCAAATCTGCTTTAAAACTGTATATGGATTCCAACTCAAGGAATTCTATTGCTCTTTTTGCCTCCAATGCAGCGCTTTCTTCTTTCTTTTTATCTGTTATATCCATATAACAGCCTACAACTTTTGCAGGAGCGCCGTTTATTTTCTCAGCGGTTTTACATATACTTCTAATCCATATTATATTCCCGTTTTTCTTCATGAGCGGTATTTCAAAAACATTATCATGGTATGTATATATATTTCTGAGATTTGCCCTTATTCTTTCTTGGCAGTTAACGGGTATCGCATCAAATATGCAGTCAGGGAAGTTTTCTATAATACGCATATTTCCTTTTTCTTTATCTGCCGAAATTCCTATACTTTTTAATTCTCCATCGGTTGACATATATAATCTATTATTCAATACATCCCACTCAAGGAAACCTCCGTCTATATGGCTTAAGGCGCTTTCAAGCATTCTTTCCGCTATTACCAACTCGTTCTCCTTTTCTTTCTCTGATGTTATATCGCTTAAGACAAGCATATACGCCGTGTTTTTTCCGTTTTCCTCCATACATCTGGCTTTAAGATTGATATTAATATTTTGTTGACCGAGTTTGACGTCAATTTCTCCTGTAAAATCTTCTCTGTTCTCAATAGCCTTTCCGAATTCTTCACTTATCTTTATGTATTGTTCTTTATCCAAAGCCTCTTTAAAAAATCCGTTATTCAGCATACTTTCATACTTTTCACATGAATATCCGTACTTTCCGCATATCCCGTTAGCAATTACATTATATTCGCATATATCTCCGTCAAATTTAAGGAGAACTATATCATCCTTTGTATAGTTCAAAAACATTTTCATTCTGTCTCGTAGTTTTACGGTCGAATTAATATCCAAAACGACGCCTTGTATGAGTCTTTTTCCGTCTATTTCCATAAATCTGCTCTGATCTATAACCCATATATATCCTTTTTTGCTGAGCATACGGTACTCCGTATTTATTTCATTTTTCTTGCCTCTGACTGACTCAACACTTCTTCTTACTTTATTTCTGTCGTTCGGATGCACCATATTAAGATATTTGTTATCAAATTTTTGTCTAATTTCTTCCCGTGTGTAGCCGAATATTTCCAAAAATCTGTTACTTATATACTCAAAATCCCATTCGTCGGTATCCATACAATGGTGGTATCCGCCTGTTGTTTCGTTATGCAGGAAATTCAGTTCCTTGTTCTGTTTCATTAAAATGCGGTTTTTCTCAGTTATCTGTTTCTGTATTTCCATTGTCTCGGATATATCCATACATGCGCTTACTATTGCCATACGTCCGTTTTCCGCCTGAACAACTCTTCCTTTATCCTGCGTCCAGAACCAACTTCCGTCTTTCTTAGGCATTCGATACTTTACCTCATACTCCATTCCGGGATAGTATTTCCCTCTTATTGCCTCAAAAACCATTTCTCTGTCATCCGGATGTATTGTATTAATTACTTTATTATCTATACCATTCGCAAAATCGTCATAATTATCATATCCAAGCAGTCTTACCATTTCGGAATTTGCAAAATACAAAGTAAAGTCATCATCACAGTACCCGCCTATCATTCCTCCCGGCGTCATACGAGAGTACATAGCGGCGGCAGCCTTCCTATTCTCCTCTGCCAGTTGCATAAACGACGCGTCATTTTCCGATATTCCTATAACAGCCGATAATTCTTTCTGAGATTCTTCAAGTATCTGCTCCTTCAGTTTTTGCTCCGTTACGTCGCTTATTGTTCCGTAATAAAGTTTCCTATCGTTTTCTTCCTTTAAAAAGAATACTCTTATATGCATCCATATTATAGAGCCGTCGTCTTTTTTTCGTCTTATATCTCCGTCGGCGCCGGATAGAATATTTTTATAAGCATCGTCAAATATTTCCAGCGTTTTTTTCCTGTCATCTTTATAGACATCTTGAAGAGCGTTTCCTTTTCTTGCCTCCAAGTCTACCGGATTTGTTCCTGTAACTTTGAAATATTCCTCATTTACCCTTATGATTTCCACATTATCTCCGCTTACACTGTAAAAAGCAATTCCTCCGAGTATGTTGTTCATCAGTGTATCGCTGAACAGCTCATCATTAAAAAGCTCTTTTATGCTCAGCCTGTCCATCTGCCTTGCCGTTATTCCTCTTAAGTCGATGTTATTTTCATCCCTAAGCAGGTTTTCAAAAAATTCTTTCGGCATAGGTCTGTAGAAATAGTACCCCTGACCGTATATACAGCCCAAATTAAGCAATATATCCATTTGCTTCTCTGTTTCTACGCCTTCTACTATTACGCTCAATCCCAAAAGTCTTGCCATACTTGATATTGCTTCCAGTATTCCTATTCCTTTATCGGAACTTGTTTCGTCCATTTGCAGAAATCGCATATCTATTTTCAAAACGTCTACGTTTACTTCTTTCAGCATGTTAAGCGATGAATATCCGCTTCCGAAATCATCCATAAACACCTTAAACCCGTAGCTTCTGAGTTTTCCTACCATCTCCGTTATGGTGTCATACTGTTCCGCATATATGCTTTCGGTTATTTCTATCTCCAACAGTCTCGGTTCTATATCATACTTTTCAACAAGTTTTTTAATTGTCTTAGGAACGTCTATGGAATATATATCTGCTCTTGAAACATTTATGGATATAGGCACAATATTATAGCCATTGTCTATCCAGCTTCGTATGCTTTTGCACACTTCTTCCCAGATATATAAGTCCAACTCTGTAATCAGTCCGTTTTTTTCAAGAACAGGAATAAAATAATCGGGAAAAACCAATCCCTTTTCAGGATGATTCCACCTTGCCAATGATTCAAGACTTATTATTTTTCCTGTCATCATATTACATTTAGGCTGCGCATAAAAAGTAAACTCACCGTTTTTCAGACCTCTTCTTACTTCAGTAAGTATTCTTTGCGTTTCTTCCATTTTTATAGACATATTTTTATTATATACGGCGTATCGTTTGGCATAATTTCCTTTAACGGACATGGCCGCTATAAGAGCCTTGTCATACATATCTTTTACGGAAATAGTTTTATCCGAAGCCTTATATATGCCGAAAATCGGAAGAAAGCCGACATTGTCTCCGTAGTTTTTAACTATATTTATGATGTTTTTTTGTATACTCTCAATAGCCTTATCATCTTGAGGTATAATTATACAAAAATCATCCTCGCCCATATATCCGGCCGCTCCGTAGCCATTGTTTTGTATCGGCTTTAGTTCCTTTCCGATGTCGTTAAGCAGATTGTCTCCCGCTTTTCTTCCATACCATTCGTTAAAAAGCTTAAAATGCTCTATATCTATCGCTATAACGCAATATTCCTTATCATTTTTTCTTCTTAAAATGCTTTCCGCTTTGTCAAAAAAAGTTTCTTTATTATAAAGTCCTGTCAGATTATTTATTTTATCCTCTTTTCCCGAAGAACTGATTTCAACATTTTTTTGTCCGCTTATTATGATGTTTTTTTGTATACTCTCAATAGCCTTATCATCTTGAGGTATAATTATACAAAAATCATCCTCGCCCATATATCCGGCCGCTCCGTAGCCATTGTTTTGTATCGGCTTTAGTTCCTTTCCGATGTCGTTAAGCAGATTGTCTCCCGCTTTTCTTCCATACCATTCGTTAAAAAGCTTAAAATGCTCTATATCTATCGCTATAACGCAATATTCCTTATCATTTTTTCTTCTTAAAATGCTTTCCGCTTTGTCAAAAAAAGTTTCTTTATTATAAAGTCCTGTCAGATTATTTATTTTATCCTCTTTTCCCGAAGAACTGATTTCAACATTTTTTTGTCCGCTTATATCCTGTATAAAGCACATTGTTATATCATCGCTGTTTACACCGTGTTCAATCTCTATTATAGTGTAAAGCGTCCATCTATAACTCCCGTCAATTGTCCTTTTTCTGCATTGACATTTGATTGTATTATTCGGTGCGGCGTTTTTAATCCTCTCCATTATTGTTTCCAAATTGAAAAACTCATCAAAAATCCGTCTGTCATCGGGATGTATCATACTTCTTGATACGTTTCTGAGAAGACAACTTAACTTTCCGTTCTCTGCTGGCATTATATATTTGCCTTCGGAATGATACATCAATTTATATTTATTTTCCGTAATGTTTAATTCAAACAATTCATCATATGCAGACGATTTTGTCAGGTTATACAGCAGATTTTTGTTCCCTTCATGTATATCATTTGTAAGAACAAGGCTGCATTTCCCTTTTCCCGGCCAATCTATTATTGCCGAGCTTATTTCTATCCATTTATTTTTCTTTTTGTTATAAAACACTGTGGATTTTTCTTTGCTGTCCAATTCCAAATGGCAGTCTTTGCAAACGCAGTCCTCCCCAAATAAAACTTTATAGCATATATCTCCTGATTTCAGCTCAGGAAAAGTTTTTTTCATAGGATCGTTAAAACTTACTATCCTGTACTCATCGTCAATGATATATATGCATGTGTCTTCATTCTTGGCAATCATTTATTTTTCTCCATTTCCACCCAATATAACCCAACAATTTTAAATTATAGTATAATTTAAAATTTTACGCAATGATGCTAAATAGGCGCAAAATCCGCTTGTATATGTTATTTCGCGTAATACGGCATTTTTCTTATAATTACTCCCCATTTCATAATATTTACAAAAATAATATATTATCTTTATATTTTGTAACACAGCTTATCCATTATGAATATTGTAATGTATAACCATATTAGAAAGGACAAAATATATGAATAACGATTATGAATTCTACGAACGACGGATGTCATTATATGATGATGAAATGAATCTATACGAAAACAGGTGCTGTTGTTCCGATCAGTGCGGTTCTTGCTGCTCATGCCATCCTGTCAACAATTGCTGCATAGGCCCTACCGGACCTCAGGGTCTCCCCGGCATGCCCGGTATGCCGGGTCCAATCGGACCTACTGGTCCTACCGGACCTGCCGGTGCAGGATTAGATGATGTTTCTCCTTATATACCCGGAATGGTTTACAATTTAGGCGACATGGTTTACTATAACGGCAGTCTGTTCCGTGCAAACAGAAATGGTGCTGTAGGTATCCCCGGAACTTCACCAGATTTTGATTTAGTTACTGTAACAGGTCCTACCGGTGCTACCGGCCCTACTGGTCCCACTGGTCCTACCGGCCTTGCTGGCCCTGCCGGTCCTACTGGTGCTGCTGGTGCCACTGGTGCTGCCGGCCCTACTGGTCCTACCGGTGCTGCTGGTCCCACTGGTCCTACTGGTCCTGCCGGCGCTACTGGTGCTACCGGCGATATTGGTCCCACTGGTCCTACTGGTCCTGCCGGTGCTGTAACTCCGGCTGCAGCTGTATCAGATGCTACAGATACAACAGATGTAGTAACAAAATTTAATCAGCTCCTTGCAAATATGCGTGTTGCCGGTTTATTAAGTTCTTAAGCATATAACCATTTTCTTACAGAGGGGAAACTTCCCCTCTGTTTACATAGCATAAATAGTCTTGGGAGGTTTTATATGTATGTAGTTGTATACGCCATTTGTAAAAACGAATCACAATTTGTGGAGCGTTGGATGAATTCCATGTCCGAAGCCGATAAAATTGTAGTACTTGATACAGGTTCATCTGACGATACCGTTAATCGTCTTCGTTCAAAGGGAGCATATGTTAAAGAACAAAAAATAATACCTTGGCGCTTTGATACTGCCCGCAATATTTCTTTATCTCTTGTACCCGATGACGCTGATATATGCGTCTGTACGGATCTTGACGAAGTATTTGATAAAGGCTGGCGCAAAAGTTTGGAAAAAGTATGGAAAGACGGCGTAACAAGAGCAAATTACAGATATACATGGAGTTTTACTAAGGAAGGTAAAGAAGGCGTTGTATTTTGGGCAGAAAAAATCCATTCAAGACACGGATATAAATGGACTCACCCTGTACACGAGGTATTGGAATGGTGCGGAGACGGTGTTCAAGGCAATATGGTAACGGCTGAAGGAGTTCAGTTAAATCACTATCCCGATTTTTCAAAACCACGCAGTCAGTATCTTCCTCTTTTAGAGTTATCCGTAAAGGAAGATCCCGATGATGACAGAAATATGCATTATCTCGGAAGAGAATATATGTATAATTCCATGTGGGATGACTGTATCAAAACACTGAAACTTCATTTGTCCATGCCGAAAGCAACTTGGAGGGATGAAAGAGCGGCTTCAATGCGCTATATTGCCAAATCATATTTAATGAAAAATGATAAAAATTCCGCTATGAATTGGTACTTGCAGTCAATCATAGAAGCCCCTTACCTGAGAGAACCGTATGTTGATACTGCCCTTATGTTATACAATGAAAATGAGTGGAACGGGGTTCTGTATTTTACCGACTGTGCACTGAAAATTTCCGAGCGCCCTAAAACATATATATGTGAAGAAGCTTCATGGGGCGGTCTGCCGCACGACATACGTTCCATTGCTTTCTACAATATAGGCCAATATCATGAAGCTGTTAAAGAAGCGGAAAAAGCCTTATCATTTTATCCTGATAACGTACGAATAAAAAATAATATTGATATCATTAGAAACAAAATCGAATGACCATATATAAAAATGACCTTCCATGTAAATGTACCGACCTCCAATTGTTAGATTTTTAGGTCTAACTTTTGGGGGTCGGTACAAAATCCGTGAAAAGTCCTTTTTATTATTTTTCGGCTTCGTCAAGCATAAGCTTTGCTTTTATCATTATTGCACATTCCAGTCTCTTTCTCTGGAGTTTGCAGCCTATGTCATACGTTCCCATTATGCTTCCCGCATAATGGCTGGCGTTAGCCATACATCCTCCGCTGCAATAGAACTTTGCCCAGCATTTTTTACAGTCGGGTTTTGTATATACGTTGCAGTTCGCAAACTCTTCGCGTATTTCATTGTTCTTTATTCCTTCAAATACCGTTCCGAGTTTAAACTCAGGCTGTCCTACAAACTGATGACACGGATATAAGTCTCCTTCGGGCGAAACAGCCATATACTCTGTTCCGCTTCCACATCCGGAAAGTCTTTTTGCCACGCAAGGTCCACCGGTAAGGTCAACCATAAAGTGGAAGAAATTGAAATCCTTTTCTCCGGTTTTGTGTCTTATGTAAAGCTCTTCCGCTATTTTTTCATACTCTTTATATATTGTTTCGAGGTCTTCCTCCTGAATAGCATAGTCCTCTGTTGAATCAGCTACAACCGGTTCTACGGATACCTGTTTAAAACCTAAATCATCCGCAAAATGGAAAATGTCCTTGGAGAAGTCAAGATTATGATGTGTAAACGTACCTCTTACATAATAATCTGTCTGATTTCTGCTGTCGGCAAGCTTTTGGAATTTCGGTACAATAAGGTCATAGCTTCCCTGTCCGCCTGCTCTGGGACGCATAAAGTCGTTTATTTCTTTTCTTCCGTCAAGGCTCAAAACAACATTATGCATATTTTCATTTATATACTTCTGTTTTTCATCATCAAGAAGTACTCCGTTTGTTGTAATTGTAAATCTAAAGTTTTTGCCATTCAGTTTTTCCTGTTCACGTCCGTACTCAACTATTTCCTTTACAACCTCAAAGTTCATAAGAGGTTCTCCCCCGAAGAAGTCAACCTCAAGATTGCGTCTGTTTCCGCTGTTGGCTATTATAAAATCAATGGCTTTCTTACCGACTTCTGTACTCATTAATGAGCGTTTTCCATGATATTCACCCTCTTCGGCAAAACAATATTTGCACTTAAGGTTACAGTCATGCGCAACATGAAGGCAAAGAGCTTTTACAACGGGAGCTCTGTTTTTAACCTGTTCAAGCACCTGTTCATATTCGTCTTCCGTATACAGAAGTCCTGCCTCTTTAAGTTCTTCCAGTTCCCCTACAGCCTCTTCTATCTGCTCTCTGCTATACTTATCCGAAAACCTTTCGCAAAGGGCGTCAACGCCTTCATCGGGGTAAATATCAGCTATGTCATACGCTACGTCGTCCACAGCATGGACAGCGCCGCTTAATATATCCATAAGTATGTTAATACCGTTCATGGAAAATTTATGAAGCATAAAATTTCTTCCTTTCATCCGTACAATAGAAGAGTGGCGATATAATCGCCACTCCCATTCGTCTCATTATCTGTTTTCGCAAGGCTGATTAGCTACTGTGCAGCTTGTTTTGCATGCAGACTGGCAAGATGTCTGGCATTCTCCGCAACCGCCCTTTACTAAAGACTCTTTAAGCATTGCGTTATTTAAAGTTTTTACATGTTTCATTTATAAAACCTCCCATAAAATATACATATTTTTTTCAATTGTAACATATTTTTTTATTTTTGCAAAGTATAAATTTCAAATCGCTCGTTCAGATTTCTATTTTGTATTTACTCCGAGTATTCCTCCTATCCCTCCGCCTGCGGCGGCTACAATAAGGCATGTGGCGCAACCAAGTGAAAGCGGGCCTCCCCCGGCAATTACGCTGACAGCCAGAAGTACCGCTCCGTATATTATTCCGGCAGCCGCACCTGTCAAAAGTCCGTTTCTGCCACGTGCCTTCGACATTATGACTCCCGAAGCCAAGGCCGACAGCGCAGTACATACAGTCGACACTATTCCTATATACGAGTCGCTTATGTCGGTATATGTAAGCAAAAGCGCGCATACCGCAAATATAATACACGTTATGCCAAGACCTACTCCCGTCCCTTTTAATGCGGCATATAACAACGGACTTCCTTTTCCGTTATTTTTATCCGTACAAACATTCTTTTCTTTTTTTGAAGTTTTCTTTTTATTTTTCTTTTCCAAAACAGTTCCTCCCAAAATAATAATATTCCTATTACATTTATATTTCGGAAGAACATAATTATTACATAAGCCCTCTCTTCATCTCTTCGGCAAATAACTGCGGTATTCTCAGGTTTCCTCTTCCGACGCCAAGCTTTATATCCGGCTTATTCAGTCCGTGAAAATCGCTTCCGCCTGATTGCAAAAGTCCGTAAGACAAACATATTTTTCTTATTTCATCAGACTGTTTTTCATTGTATGTCGAATATATTGTTTCCACAGCCATAAGACCGTATTTTTTCAGTTCTCCTATGAGATTGTGTATTTCCAAATATCCGTATCCGTAAAGAGTCGCATGGGCAAGTACCGGTATCCCCCCTGCTTCCAAAATAGTTTCTATACATTTTTTCGGTGTCAGCGTTTCTCTTTTTACATATCCCGGTTTTCCTGCCGATATATATTTGGAAAAAGCCTCTTCTTTATCTTTTACATATCCTTTTTTTACAAGAACATTGGCGTAATGCGCTCTTGTTATTATTGCTCCTCCTGCATTTTCTTCCAATTCTTCGATTGTTACGTCCATTCCGTTTCTTTTAAGAGCCTTTATCATTTTCAGATTTCTTTCGTTTCTTTCCCCAACAATATATTCCATGCTTCTTACGAGGCTGTCGCTTTTATGGTCTATAAACAATCCGACTATATGCAGTTCGGTATTTTTGTATGCCGCTGCCAGTTCTATACCCGGTATGGTTTCTATTCCGAACTTTTTTCCTGCATACATAAATCTGTCTATCCCCTCGACCGTATCATGGTCAGTCAATGCTATAGAAGACAGTCCCGCTTCCTTTGCGGCCTCCGCCAACCGCTCAGGTGTAAAAGTCCCGTCCGACGCTGTAGAGTGTGTATGAAGATCAGTATATTTTTCCACGTTATCATCTCCTATTTACAGTGTAACACAAAATACGTATAATATAAATTTTTTAAAACAGATGGATTTCACAATTATTTGTTGTATAATAATCAAAAAAGACAGGAGAGATTGTTATGAATTATGGTTTCATCGGCGCCGGCAACATGGCCGGAGCAATTATAAAAGGTATGACTGTCGGTACGGGAAGTTTTGACGGAAAAGACATATTTGTCTATGACCTCAATACTTCGGCTGCAAGAAGCCTTGCCGATATGTGCAAAGTAAACGTATGCAGTTCGGCAGAGGATGTTATAGCATCTTCCGACGTTCTCGTTCTTGCAGTTAAACCGAATGTTCTTCCCGACGTTGTAATGCAGTTAAAAAATAAAATAATCGAAAAATCACCGCTTGTAATATCTATCGCCGCCGGAAAATCACTGGAATTCCTTGAAGGGCTCATAGCAAAGGACTTCCCTATCGTAAGGGTAATGCCCAATATAAACGCAAAAGTCGGCTGTGCCACAAGTGCATTTTGCACAACAGAGACCGTATCCGATGAACAAAAGGATATTGTTAAAAAGCTTTTTTCCACTGTAGGAGCTGTAACCGAGCTTTCCGAAAAAATGTTTTCTATTCATAGTGTAATAGGAGGAGCAGCTCCTGCATTCGCATATCTTTATATCGACGCTCTTTCAAGGGCTGCCGTAAAAGCGGGAATGCCGAAAAAACAAGCTCTGGAGCTTACTGCACAGACAGTTCTCGGCAGCGCAAAAATGGTACTTGAAAGCGGCGAACATCCTTGGGAACTTATAGATCAGGTATGCTCTCCCGGCGGTACAACAATAGAAGGCGTATGCTCTCTTGAAGCCAACGGATTTGAAACCGCCCTTTGCAAAGCTTTTGACGCAGTATACGAAAAAGATAAAAGATTATAAAAAATAAGGCGTTTCCGCAAAACCGAAAAAACCGGTTGCTTCACGGAAGCGCCTTTATTAATATCAAAAAGTGTTTATCTCATCAAACCTATTTTTCTGAAAAATCTTACCATGGATTTCCCCTTAGGTATATTGTTAAAGTCTTTAGCCGTTATACCGTTTATCAACAGCATTGTAACAAGGTATATAATCATTCCTACGGCTATAGAACCTAATGTCGATATCGTGTTTCCGAAAACAATATCAAACAGTTTATATGACAGCACGCAGCCTACGCTCATTATCGAGGAACATATTACGGGCTTTATAATCATTTGTCCGTAATACGGTCTTACTCCAGTTATTTTCGTAAGCATAACAAGATCGAATACAGCCGCTACCAAATAGCATGCATCAGTTGAAATTACCGCCCCTACGACGTTTATGCTTTGTATAGGTATAAGCAGTGCGTTAAATATAATTTTGGCAACTGCGCCAAGCAAAGCGCCTATAACCGGAATATATATTTTTCCTATTCCCTGAAGCACTCCCGTAACTATCTGGCACATGGATAGGAATGCAATGGAAACCGCCCCTGCAAGTATTAAAGCTCCGCCTTCATGTTGCGTAGGGAAAAGCATAAGCAGTATTTCGTCTGCCAATACTCCTATTCCGAATGCCGCCGGTATAGAAATAACCATTGCCAGTTTCAGCGCGACATTTATCTTGCTTTTTACCATCTTGACATCTCCGGCAGTAATAGATGCAGCTATCGTCGGTATTGCTGCCGTAGCCATAGCAGATGATATGGATACCGGAAGTGTAGTCAGCGTTACATATTTGCCCGAAAGCTGTCCGTAAAGCACATTTGCCTGTGAATCAGTATATCCTGACGCAAGAAGCAGTGATTTAACCATCTTCATATCTATGAGGTTAGTCATGCTGAATACAGCCGTTCCGGCTATAATAGGTATCGCAGTCGACGCAAGACTTATAAGTATCTGACGATTTGTCTCCTGCTTTATGCCTCTGTCTTCAATATATATTTTTTCCCGTATTGTACGACGTTCTTTATAATAAAAAATCATTATTATAATAAGTCCGGCAAACGCTCCTATTCCCGTTCCGGCAGTTCCTCCGGCTGCTCCCAGAGCTATGCTGTCTTTTACAAGCACCCATGCCAAAAATACGCTGAATACTGCGTTGAATACCTGCTCTACTATCTGGGACATCGCAGTCGGGTACATTATATTCATTCCTTGCAGGTATCCTCTGTAGACAGACATAATTCCGACAACAAGCAATGTCGGCGCCAATGTCTGTATGCAATATACGCTTTCGGGATTATCCACAAACTTGGCAATAGGCTCCGCAAAAAAGAACAAAACGATCATTCCGATTGCTCCCAGTGTTCCTGCCACAGCCATGGAAACCTTAAAAACCCTGTGGGCATTGGAATATTCACCCTTCGCTATTCTTGTCGAGACAAGCCTGGATATGGCTGCCGGCAGCCCGGCTGACGACAGTATGAGCAAAAAAGTATAGATATAATACCCTGCGCTGTATATGCCGTTTCCTTCGTCCCCAATCAACTCAGTCAGCGGCATTCTGTATAAAAAGCCTATAAATCTGACTATAAGGCTTGCACTGGCAAGTACTGCGGCCTGAACGACAAACGAGCCACGTTTTTTATCTTTAGCTGTCATAAAACACCTTCATATTCCGAGGGAATATTTCCCTCTTATCCGTGTATTCTTATCTTTCTTCTAAGTCCGGGATCAAGGACTTTCTTTCTCATTCTTATGCTTGTCGGAGTAACTTCGACATATTCGTCCTCGGAAATAAACTCAAGAGACTGCTCCAAGCTCATAACTATAGGAGGCGTAAGTTTAAGCGCTTCATCTGCGCTTGATGAACGCATATTAGTAAGCTGTTTTTTCTTACATACGTTTACGTCAAGGTCATCTACCCTAGAATTTCTTCCGACTATCATACCTGTGTAAACCTTTGTACCCGCTCCGATAAATAAGTCTCCTCTTTCCTGCGCATTGAAAAGACCGTAAGCAACTGCGTCGCCGCTTTCAAACGCCACAAGAGAACCCTGAGCACGAGTAGGTATCTCGCCCTTATACGGCTGATAGCCGTCAAAAATAGTGTTCATTATACCGTTACCCTTTGTATCGGTAAGAAGTTCGTTTTTGTATCCTATAAGACCTCTTGACGGTATGGAAAATTCTACTCTTGTATATCCTCCGTTTGCAGAAGGTGTCATGTTTGTCATTTCACCTTTTCTGCTTCCGAGTTTTTCAATAACACTTCCTACAAACTCATCGGGAACATCGATTATTACCTGTTCCATAGGTTCGCATTTTTTGCCGTCTATTTCTTTGTAAAGGACTTCGGGTTTTGATACAAGGAATTCATATCCCTCTCTTCTCATTGTTTCTATAAGAATTGAAAGATGAAGTTCTCCTCTTCCGCTTACCTTGAAAGTTTCCGTCGTATCTGTATCCTCAACTCTGAGGCTGACGTCTGTATTAAGCTCTTTATAAAGTCTTTCTCTCAAATGGCGTGATGTAACGTACTTTCCTTCCTGTCCCGCAAAAGGTCCGTCGTTTACGCTGAAGTTTATGCTGAGAGTAGGCTCCTCTATCTTTACAAAAGGAAGTGCTTCCTGTTTAAGCGGAGAACATATCGTATCGCCTATGCTTATATCCGTTATACCGGAGATAGCGACGATAGAACCGTATTTTGCCTCTTTTACTTCAACCTTCTGAAGTCCTTCAAACTCATAAAGTTTGCTTATTTTTACTCTCTGCTTATATTCAGGATTATGGATATTAAGAAGGAAAACGTCATCGTTTACATGGAGTGTTCCCGTCTCTATTTTTCCTATACCTATTCTTCCCACATACTCGCTGTAATCGATTGTGGATATAAGCGCCTGAACAGGTTCTTCTTCATCGCCTTCGGGCGCGGGAATATGGTTGATTATAGTCTCAAACAAATCCTTCATCGTTTCGTTCTGTTTCATCGGGTCAAGAGATGATGTTCCCTTTCTTGCCGAAGCAAATACGAACGGAGAATCCAGCTGATTTTCGTTTGCGTCAAGATCCATAAAAAGTTCCAGAACTTCATCTACAACGTCTTCGGGTCTTGCCTCTATTCTGTCAACTTTGTTTACACATACTACTACGGGGAGATCCAAATCCAATGCCTTTTTAAGAACGAATTTTGTCTGAGGCATGGGACCTTCAAATGCGTCTACAACAAGAACAACGCCGTTTACCATTTTCAAAACACGTTCAACCTCTCCTCCGAAGTCGGCATGTCCCGGCGTATCGATTATATTTATTTTTGTATCTCCATAATGAACGGCGGTATTTTTTGAAAGTATTGTTATTCCTCTTTCTCTTTCAATATCTCCGGAGTCCATAACTCTGTCCTGTACGACCTGATTCGTACGGAATGTTCCGCTCTGTTTAAGCAGTTCATCAACGAGTGTTGTCTTACCGTGGTCTACATGGGCTATTATAGCTATATTCCTAATGTCTTCCCTTGATTTTCTCATTTATGTTACTCCTTTTAATGTCTATATTAAAAAACACTTAACTGAATAATTTTAGCATATATAAAATGTCATTACAATAATCATCTAGCCAAACTTCGGCATATAAATCTGTTATATCTATTTCTTTTGCACAAAAAACACCCCTCAATCAATGAGGGGTGTTTGCATAACCTGTTATATATATATTCAAAAAACCTGTTTTCACAGTTTGGATACTAATACTAAGATTAAGCCTTTACTACGTTTGCAGCCTGAGGTCCTTTAGCGCCCTGTACTACTTCGAATTCAACTTCCTGTCCTTCTTCAAGAGTTTTGTAACCCTCTGACTGGATAGCTGAGAAATGTACAAATACGTCGTCCTCGCCGGGTACGGAAATAAAACCGAAACCTTTTTCTGCATTGAACCATTTTACTGTACCTTTTTTCATTTTGCGTCCTCCTACTAAATGTAAATAAAACACTGTAACGCCGTTTAAATTGCCGCCTTGCGACACCGTTTATTAACGTCTTCGCTTTTGGCTGTTGCCGGACACCGATAAGACGTACAGCGGAAACATCCGCTCTCAAAATATATCTTGACGCGGAATACGGATTACAGCTAAGAAAATGTTACAAATGAAGAATAACATACTTTGGAAAAGGTGTCAATAAATATTTAGCCTTCTAACGTAGTTTTTACCATTTTTTAGCAGACAGAATTTTACATATTGCCGCACTGTATTTCATAATTTTTATCCTCAGCCAAATTTCCGCTTTCAATCGCAGTTCTCGCCAAAAAATCGCATCTCTCGTTTTCCGCATTATCCGCATGGCCTTTAACCCATATAAAAGTTACGTCATGGTATTCCAGTAGAGTCAGAAGTCTTTCCCAAAGGTCAACATTCAGAGCTTTGCTTTTGTCTGATTTTCTCCAACCGTTTGCTCTCCACTTTTTTGCCCAGCCTTTATTTACCGCGTCAACCACATATTTGGAATCGCTGTACAAATTAACGGAACATTTTTCCTTAAGTGCTTCCAGTCCCTTTATAACAGCCAAAACTTCCATTCTGTTATTTGTTGTCTTTCTGTACCCTGCCGAAAGTTCCTTTCTTGCTCCGTTATACAGCAACACAACGCCGTAACCGCCGCTTCCGGGGTTTCCCGAACATGCTCCGTCGGTATATATATCAATCTTTTTTATATTCTCCGCCCCCATTCAGTATTTTCTCTCCGACAATCAAATCATCCGGAGTGGTAATTTTTATATTATCATAGCTTCCCTCTGTAATTTTAACCGAATATCCTGCGTTTTCAGCCAAAGAAGCATCGTCCGTTCCGAAAATTTCTTTTTCAAAAGCCACTTTATAGGCGTCCGCTATTATTTCAGTTCGGAACGTCTGCGGAGTCTGTATATTATATACATATTTCCTTTCTGGTGTACTTGATACAAAACCGCTGTCATCGCATATTTTTATCGTATCTTTAGACGGAACACCCACAGCGCATGCGCCGTGCTTTAATGCGCATTCGATGGAATCCGTTATAATTTTTTCTGTAACAAACGGTCTTACACCGTCATGTATTATAATAATACCGCTGTTTTTGTCCGCCGCTTTTATCCCGTTGTATACCGAATTATATCTTTCTTTTCCTCCGCAAACGTATTTAACCTTTTTATTCCAGTCATATGCGCTGAAAAGAGAATAGCATTCCGATATACCGTTTTCAGACGATACGAGTATTATTTCGTCTACAGCGTTACAGCCGCCGAATACGGCGGCTGTACGTTCTATAATTGTTTTTCCGTTCAGGCTTAAAAACTGCTTCGGTCTGTCGGAACCCATTCTTTTTCCGACTCCTGCCGCAACTATAACCGCCGAACACATTACATCTTTAAACATAACTATCACTCTTTTATTTTTGTGAATATCATTCTTCCCGCAGATGTCTGCAATACGCTTGTAACTACAACCTGAAGCGTTTCTCCTATTCTGTCGGAGCCGCCCTCGATAACTATCATCGTTCCGTCGTTAAGGTAGGCTATACCCTGACCGTTTTCCTTGCCGGCTTTTATAATAGTTACCGTCATTTCTTCTCCGGGAATAAGCATAGGCTTTACGGCGTTGGCAAGTTCGTTTATGTTCAACACCCTTACGCCCTGTACTTCGGCAACCTTATTCAGATTATAATCGTTTGTAACGACATATGCATCCATCTTTTCCGCCATCTTTAAAAGCTTGGAATCAACTTCTATTTTCTCTTTCGTATTAAATTCTTTTATTATGACGGGAACATCCAATTGTTTTTGTATCTCGTTAAGTATATCAAGTCCTCTTCTGCCTCTGTTTCTTTTAAGAGAATCAGAAGAATCCGCAATATGCCTAAGCTCATCGAGAACAAAGGTCGGAATAACTATTTTGCCTTCTATGAAACCCGTATGAAGCAAATCAAGTATTCTTCCGTCTATGATTACGCTTGTATCGAGAATTTTCGGTCTTCCTGCCGAAACCTTTGTCTGCGCCGATTTGCTGAACATAGGCATTTCAAGCTCGTCTCTTTTTCTTGTTGCAACCCTATAACCGAGTACTCCCAAAGTTATGTTGAGTATTACCGTTATGCCTGTTCCGACTATACCGTATCCGTTAAGCGCAACGCCTATAAGGTTCGCTATAATAAGACCTATAACTATTCCGGAGACTCCGGTTATAAGTTCCTTTATCTCCATCTTAACAAGTTTTCCTTCAGCTATTCCCACTTGTTTCATTATTGCGTCCGCAGCCACGTCTGAAAATAATATAAAATAAATGATTCCGATAAATATTCCGAAGAGGATAACGGCATAGTCAGCGACGTATTCCTGTATTCCCCATATATTGTTATTATAAAGTGCGTATAAAAGTCCGACAGCTACAGTCATTACAACAAGTGTTATTACATACCTGAATATCTTTTTTATCACCTTTCTCACCTCCCTGTTAATATTTTGCAAATATTATGACAACAAAGCCTTATTTTCCCCGACAAAAATTAAAATTACCGCTAGGTTATCATATAATAAAAGAATACCATATATTTCAAACAATCGCAAATAAAATAATATTACAATAATGTTAAGAAATTATCATAAACCCATATTTTATAAAAGCATTACCTATGCTGTGGAATATGTTGAGCATTTGTGTATGTCCATGATATAATCCATAACATAATTGGAAATTTCTTTATTCGGAAATAAAAATCCATAAATTCAAATAATAAATCTTTTTATCCGATATTTGACAGCAAAGGAGTCTCTGCCCATGAAAATAAAAAATGTTGTTCCGACAGTAAGCGTTCTTATTGCTCTGGTATGCGCTTCTCAGCTTTTCATTCACTGGAATCCTGAAATGCTGCTTCGGCGCGATGAATTGCCAATCACAATGAATGATATAAGCAAAAGCCCCACGGAGGACTTTACAGGTTCTTTGGCAGGCAATGATATCGGTCGCCTTGACGGAGCAGAAGATTTTTCAAAAATGAGCTTCGATACGGATTACATGACAGCTGAACCTGTCGGAATCATCCCCACAGGAGTTTACAGTCTGAAACCATGGGTAGATCGCTATAATACCGACATCTATAAAGGCAGAACAAAAACCGGAAGCCGCAGGGCAGAGGTCAGTACGTCAGGTTTTGACATTTTGGGAAATTATAATCAATATTGTCTTTTGGAACTGCCGGATCATACTTATATACCGGCTCAAATTCCCCAATCAGCAGTCGACGCGATTGAAAAAGGAAAAAAAATTACTCTTCCCATCGGTCAAAGAGTAGCAATTCCCGATGCCGCCGAAAAGCATCTTTCCGCTTCTTACAAAGAATACAACATCGATGTAGACGGCACATTCTATGCCTTTGATAACGAATGGCAGGCTGAACACCATTTCACTCTGTTTATTATGCGATTTGCGGCGTCAGCTCTACTCTTCTTTGCGATTGCCGTAGGATTAACCTTTATAGGCAATGAAGTTGTTCAAAAAAAAGATTCAGATCGTTAAAAATGTTCAGTACAATAAATTAAAAAATACATTTTATCAAAAAAGAGCCTTTGTTCACATAATTATTTTGAACAAAAGCTCTTTTTATATTACTGCTTATATATAATTTTATCAGTAAAGAAGAAGGCTCTTCTTATACATTTCATATACTTCGCCTCTTGTAAGGGGATGTGGATGAAGCGCCAGTTTTCCGGGATTAGCCATTAATGCGTCTGTATATCTTTCTACATCTGCTTCTGTAAAGTCTTCTCTCTCTTCAAGCACCGACTTCAGGAAGTTGTTAAACTCCTCAAGATCTTCAAATCCAAGTATCTGCAATATTGTATTTGTTTTTGTCTGATCGGGGAAAAGCTCAAGATATGCTCTTGTAAATATTGCATTTGCTCTTCCGTGAGGTATGCCTTTTTCATAGGTAGGCATATATCCACATGCATGGGGCAACGATGTTCCTGCCTGCGCGATTACCATTCCTGCCATAGTAGACATAAGAATAAGTTTTTCTCTTATTTCGTAATTAAAATCCAATGCTTTTATGGCAGGTATACATTCCGCAAATATTTTCAATCCGCCTTCTGCTATTCTGTCGCTTATAAAATTAGCCTTTTTGGAAGTATATCCCTCTATAAGGTGCGTAAGCGCGTCTATAGCCGTATTCACGGTAACTTTATCCGAAAGACTTTCCGTATATTTTGCGTCAAGGAAAGAAACGTCTGCAAACGCCTTCTGAACGGCGCCGTTTTTTGTTCCCTGATTATGGAGTGTAAACACCGCATACTGAGTAGTTTCACTTCCCGTTCCCGCTGTTGTGGCAATCTCCGCAATTGGAATATGTCTGTATGTTCCGTCCTTCATAAGCATATCTGCGCTCATTTCTGGATTGGCAATCAGATAAGCTGCGCCTTTGGCTGCGTCCATGGGAGAACCTCCGCCTATACCGATTACAAAATCCGCTTCTTCCGCTATGCCCAGTTTAGCCGCTTTTTCGAGCGTCTCAAGCGAGGGATTTTCCTCAACCTCATCAAATACGGCATATCCTATACCTACGGCATTGAGCGCGTCAGTTACGTCATTTAAAGAACCGTTCAATTTTGCCGAGCGTCTTCCCGTAAAAATAAGAGCCTTTTTGCCAAGCGCACAAAATTCCTCTTTATTATTCATAACACAATCTTTACCGAATAAAACTTTGGCCGGCATGTAATAGGTAAAAGCGTTCATAATCGTCCTCCTCTAATTTGTTTACTCTCTTCCTCTTATAACCTTTTCGGCATAAAGGAATTCTTTAACAGCCTGTTTAAGGTCTTCACAGGTCAACATTGTAAGACGTTCGATTTCCGCCTTTTCTTTTTCCCCCTCGCTGGCAAAATCATGAGGTTTTCTCTCCCATTCTATATAGCTCTGCGCTGCAATTGACATGGAATGTTCAAGAAGCCTTCTTGCCTCTCGTCCGTTACCGAAGTTAGGAGCTTTTATTCTTTCTTTAAAGAAAGGAAGAAGTATTTCCCTCCAGCCGTCCTCTAGGCGGTAACTTGCGTTACTTGCAAGCAGTTTGAATATGTCCAGCATTTCCTCTTCGCTGTAGGAAGAAAAGTTGACCGTAAAAGTAATACGACTGCTTATTCCGGGATTTTCATCAAGGAATTTTTTCATTTTGTTATGCTTGTCGTCTATGTCTCCGCCGTATCCAGCAAAAATTATAAGCTTATCATAACTGTGGTCTTCAACCTCGATACAAAGCTGAGCCAACGCCTCCTGAGAAAAACTGTCTGTCCTTGATGTTTCATTATAATTTACAAGCGAATAAGCCTCGTCAATTATTATTATATCATTATCCATGAAAATGTCATGTACTTTTGCCGCAGTCTGTCCAACATATTTTGCTTTCAACTGGGTACCCGTAACATAAGCAATTCTATGTCCGCTTAAAACGCCTTCTTCGCTCATCATTCTTGCAAAATATCTTGCCGATGTTGTTTTTGCAGTTCCCGGAGGTCCTATGAAAGCAAAAACCTTGTGTATGTCGGCAGTATTGAGGTCATAAAGCTTTCTTTTCTGCGTATATGAGAACACAGCGCCCAGCTTGCAGAGAGTCTCTTTCATCTCCTGCTGACCTACAATATTTTCGCAAAGATCCTTATATGCATCCGTTTCCTTTGTATATACGCATCTTTCGTCAATTTTTCCTGCCTGAAGAAGATGTTTTCCGTATATTACGTATTTTTCCATGAAATTAAGTTCCTCCGCGTCAAGCTCCTTAAAGAAGATACTCCTTCTGTCCGTAAAATCGACATCTTTTATAAGGTCAATATAATTTATTTTTTCATCGTCTTCTATTGACTCAGGAGCGGAAAAACTTTCTCCGTATCCGTAATACCCGTCTTCTTTGAGTTTTTTTCTGTAAGTTTCATATATTTTTCTTACGCATAAATCTGCTTTTTCTTTAGAATATCCTGTTGCAAAAGAAGCATTATCATAGCCTCTTTTTTCATATACAGCGATTTGTTTTTTGTTCATTTATATCACCCAAATACATTGTACCAAATAATAAATATTAGTCAATAATAATTATTATCATTTTTAAATAATTTTTATTATTTTTGCGCCGAGTATATCTGCCTCGTGCTTATTATGCGTTACTACAATACATATTTTATCTTTGATAAAGTCTTTCATAAACTCCGCTATTGCCTCAACTCTTTTATTGTCTATTCCGTTAAAAGGTTCGTCCAACAATATAATATCTCCGTCATATCCTACCGCCCTCGCTATTGCAGTTCTCTTTTTCATTCCTCCGCTCATCTGCAAAGGATACATGTTGAGACAATCCTCCAGTTCCGCAACATTAATAATTTTTTTTACGGCAGGAATATTTACAGCCGTCATCATTATATTTTCTTCTGCGGTAAACCATTCAAGAAGCCTGTCCTCTTGAAAGACATAGGAAATTCTGCCTTCGGCTCCCGTTATACTTCCGCCGTCCGCCTTGCACAGTCCTGCCGCTATGTTCAAGGCAGTTGTTTTTCCCGAACCGCTTTCCCCGAAAAGACATACCGGTTTTCCTTTTTCAGCTTCAAAGCTTAAGCTGTCTAATACTTTTTTTCCGTTATAAAGTTTAACTACGTTTTCAAATTTCATTACTTTACCTCCCCGTCAGTCGTCCGAGGACTTTTTCAAAAATAATGCTTAAAACAATAATTATTGCCGTCCATGCAAAAAGTTGCGAGGTTTCAAGGTAAATTTTAGACTCGTAAAGTTTTCTCCCTATGGAAAATGCAGGCGAGCCTATTACCTCAGCCGCTATTCCGCTTTTAAAGGCAAACCCTGCGCCTGTGCTCACCGCTGAACGCATATACGGCTTCAACGAGGGAATATATATTTTTTTCAGTTTCATTTCCCGTGTAAAGTTATAAACCTGTGCCATTTCCAATAGTTTTGCGTCAACATTCTTTATGCCCTCTGTAATATTTGCCCATATTATCGGTATTACAGTCAAAAAAGAAATAAACACCGGTACTTCTCCGGATTTAAGCCATGCCAGCGCAAGTATTATAAAAGACGCTACAGGCGCCGCCTTTATAACATTAACGGCTGGTTTGAACAAATCGTATGCCGTTTGATTGACTCCTGTTATTATTCCCAAAATTATTCCGACTGCCGTTCCAGCAAAAAATCCGATGGCAATTCTAAAAAATGAGCAAAATATTATTTTATAAAATTCCGAACTCAAAATCAGCTTTATAATCTCGCATACGGTATTATAAGGCGAGGCAAATAGTACGTCATTGCCTATTACAATGTATACCGTCTGCCATATTATAAGCCAGAATAAAATTACACCTATACTTTTTTTCTTAATCATAGTATAACTCCGTATCGGGAATTTCTCCGCCTACCGATTTAGGATTTGCTTTGTAAAGTAAATCATAAAATGATTCAAGCATAGTTTTCATTTCATCTTTTTCTTTATATACAATATTACAGTTCGGTATGGCCTTAACAGCTGCGTCCGAAGAAGCCATTATTCCGTATTTCTCTACAAGCTCCGCTGCCTCCGAAACATTATTATTTACATAATCTATGCTTTCACTGTATTCTTTTAAAAATATATCCACAGCTTCTTTATTTTCATCAATAAATTCTTTTCCTGCCACAATGCAACCCATGGCAAGTTCGCTTCCGTTAGTTTTTTTCCACTCGTCGTTTACATCTACCGCTATCCTTATTTCGCTGTTTTTCATTATAACAGCCGTTACATTCGGTTCGGGAAGCAAGGCTATATCGGCTCTTCCGTCTGCCAATGCCGCCGCAACTTCCGCATGTTCCGTCATATATACTATGTTTACGTTTTCAACATTATTTTTTTCCAGCAGATAATTAAGAACATATTCCGGAACCGCTCCCTGTCCCGAAGAATATATGGTTTTTCCCTCCAAGTCCTCAATGGTGTGTATGCTGTCTCCGTTTTCAACAATATACAATACGCCCAATGTATTGACAGCTAAAACCTCTATATTTCCGTTTGTTTTATTATATATAAGCGGAGCTATATTTGTCGGTACTGCGGCAATATCGACCTCGCCGCTTATTATCTTTGCCATGGCGTCATCTGCCGCTGCGGATACATTTATATTGTAGTTCCCGTCCGTTTCATTTTTTTCACTTTCCTCCATCAGCTTAACCGCGCCTATACCCGTAGGTCCTTTAAGCATTGTTATGTTCACAGGTTCATTACCGATTTCCGTTTTCTTTTCCGAACATCCCGAAGCAGAAAATGCCAAAACCAAAGCAAGTATCAACGAAGCCGTTTTTTTCATAACTAAATCTCCTTTTCTATGTATATTTTTCGTCCATCCCTTTGTATTATTCCATTTCTTTGAAATTCATCAAGTATACGATACAGCGTCGCTCTTCCGACAGCAAGATATTCGGAAAGTTCCGTCATGCTCATCCCGTCCGCCACAGTTCTTCCGTTTTCATCTGTCCTACTGTTTTTCCTTATATATTCGAGGGTTCTCTCCTCTGCGCCTCCGGCAGTAAATACATCAAGTCTGTTATTTAAAAACATCAGTGATTCCGATAAATATTTGATATAGCTTACTGCCGATTCAGGTGATTTTACTATTATTTCCTCCATAAGATTTTCGGGAATAAAAAGTATATCGCTGTCTGTTTCTGCCCTTAGAGTACCTATAAATCTATCGTATTTACTAAACAGAGCGGCTCCTCCGAAAATATCTCCGTTCCCTAACGTATTAATCAAAACATTAGATGTTCTGTCCTTTCTTACCGAAACTTTTCCTTTTAAAATTATGCCGAGGCTCTTTTTATAGCTGTCATACCCATATATAATTTCATTTTTGGAAAAATTAAGCCATTCCGCTCTCTCGTCTCCGACAATAAGTTCCTTTATTTCTTTCTCCAGTTTTATAAACTGAATATTTTTTCCCATTGACGTAATATATTTATTGCGTTTTTTATTGTCAAGTTCTTTCATCATCCACCTCTATTTGTCTTATTTAAGACAAAATAAGTATAAATTAGCTTATTTAATATGTCAATTATATAAATTTCATATTTTTATCAATATAAAAATACCCATGACTTTCGTCATGGGCATATAATAGTTATTTTTTACTTTCGATTTTTCTTTCTATAGCCTTTATGATTTCCATAATAGGTATGATAAGGAACGCAAGTCCCATAGCTACCGCATATTCGGCAATTGATATATGTTCAAATCCGAATGCATTTGAAAGGAAAGGAACATAAATTACCGCTGTTGTGCAGATAAATGAAACTACCATTGCGCCCCAGAGATATTTGTTTCTGTGAGGCATACTGAATATGGAGCCTCTTCTTGAACGCATATTAAATGAATGGAATATCTCTACCATAGAGAGTGTAAGGAACGCCATTGTTGTTCCGTCAGCGCTGTTTACGGCTTCCCAAACGCCTGCTTCCATAAAATGTCCTATGAAGTATGCAGCCATTGTAAGGCATGTTATGATAACACCCTGCATAGCAACATCAAATCCCATACCGCCGGCAAAAATTCCGTCGTTCGCACTTCTGGGAGCTCTCTTCATTATGTCTCTCTCACTCTGCTCCATTCCGAGGGCAATTGCGGGGAAACAGTCTGTTATAAGGTTTATCCAAAGAAGGTGTGCAGGCTCCAGTATAACAAAGCCGAGTATTGTAGCCGCAAATATTGCAAGCACTTCCGCCAGGTTTGATGAAAGCAGGAACTGTATTGCCTTACGTATGTTATCGTAAATACGTCTTCCTTCCTCTACAGCGGATACTATTGTAGCAAAGTTATCGTCTGCAAGTACCATGTCTGCTACATTCTTTGTAACGTCAGTGCCTGTAATACCCATACCGACGCCTATATCGGCGCTCTTTATTGACGGTGCGTCATTTACTCCGTCTCCTGTCATCGCCGTGATATAACCCTTCGAACGCCAAGCGTTTACTATACGCACTTTATGCTCCGGCTGTACCCTTGCATATACGGAATAGTTCTGAATTGTCTTGCTGAGTTCTTCATCTGAGATTTCGTTAAGCTGTGCGCCTGTTATTGCCTGTTCCGCAGACGTTATAATTCCGAGCTGCATAGCTATGGCTGCGGCAGTATCTTTATGGTCTCCTGTTATCATAACAGGTCTTATGCCCGCCTCTTTACACTCGACAATGGCGTCCTTAACTTCCGGACGTATCGGGTCAATCATTCCCGAAAGTCCTAAATAGCAGAGATCTTTTTCAAGGAAATCCGGTTCAAAGCTTTCCGGTTCGCTGTTCCAGTCTCTTTTAGCTCCGCAAAGTACACGGAGGGCTTTATCAGCCATTCCTTTATTTGCCTTCAAAATATTTTCTCTTATTTCAGAAGTAAGTTCAACTTCTTTTCCACCTATAAGCGCCTTTGTACAACGTTTAAGAACTTCGTCGGGAGCGCCCTTTGTAAACTGTATTATCTTTCCGTCGTCTGATTTGTGTACTGTACTCATCATCTTACGTGAAGAGTCAAAAGGAGCTTCGCCTATTCTCGGATATTTCTTTACAAGCTCATTCTTAGCCATTCCTTCTTTAAAAGCGTCGTTTACAAGAGCACATTCGGTAGGTTCTCCGACTGCTTCGCTTCCGTCAAGTTCCGCATCGGAAGAAAGAGCCATTCCCATTGAAAGAAGTTTTACATCTTCTGTAGAATGTTCAACAACAGTCATTTTATTCTGTGTTAACGTACCTGTTTTATCGGAACATATTATCTGAGTACATCCGAGAGTTTCAACAGCCGTAAGCTTTCTAATAACGGCGTTTCTCTTTGACATATTTGTTACGCCTATGGAAAGCACTATCGTTACAACAGCGGCAAGTCCTTCCGGTATAGCAGCAACGGCAAGGCTGACTGCTACCATAAATGTATCAAGTATAGTTTCTCCGTTTATGTTAGGATAATATCTGAACAAATCTATGGCAAATATGGCGATACATATTCCGATAACGAGGAAACTCAATATTTTACTGAGCTGATTAAGCTTTTTCTGGAGAGGAGTAACCTCTTCCTTAGCGTCTGTAAGGGCTGTCGCTATTTTACCCATTTCCGTATTCATACCTGTTCCGCATATTACGGCTTTGCCTCGTCCGTAAACTACAGTGGAACCCATATAAACCATATTTTTTCTGTCTCCGAGAGGTATATCTTTTTCCGCTCCGAGATTAAGCACATCTATAAGTTTATTTACAGGTACCGATTCTCCCGTAAGAGCAGCCTCTTCTACCTTCATGCTCGCACACTCTATTATACGTGCGTCGGCAGGTACTGCGTCTCCTGCTTCAAGAACAATAACATCTCCGGGAACAAGTTCCTCACTTTTTACCGTAACCTGTTTTCCGTCCCTCAGTACCTTACTTGTAGCCGCGGCTATTTCCTGTAACGCAGCAATGGCTTTTTCAGCCTTGCTTTCCTGAACAACTCCGAGTACGGCATTGATTATTACAACTACCATAATTATGACTGTATCTGCCGCGGATTCTCCGGAATATGCCGATGTGATTCCCGATATTACCGCCGCTGCGATAAGTATAATTATCATCGGGTCTTTCAATTCCATAAGAAATTTATGAATTATGGACTCCTTTTTTCCTTCAGCCAGCTTGTTAGGTCCGAACTTTGAAAGTCTTCCGGCGGCTTCTTCTGAAGAAAGACCGTTTTCCTTTGTGTTCTGTTCTTCCAGAACCTGTTTAATTTCGGATAAATACTCTTTCATAAAATACTTTCCCTCCTATACTATCATTAACATACCCAACAAAAAAGACTCGTATACAAACGCCGTTTGTATATGAGTCTCATTCTTTATGGATAGACCAGGCTTTTATCGCCAGTGGTGTTGATCTACCTCGCACTCACGGTGCGGAATTACTCCCTCATATAAGAGTCTTTAATTTTACCCCAAAAGTCCTAAATGCTCAAGAAGTATTTTAATTCCCATAAGAATTAAAACAGCTCCCCCCAGTATTTCGGCCTTTGATTTATATTTGAACCCGAACACACTGCCGACTTTTACGCCGACAGCAGACAGGATAAATGTTATAACGCCTATAAGACTTACTGCCCATACAATGTTTACACCGAGAAAAGCAAATGTAACTCCGACTGCCAAAGCGTCAATGCTGGTTGCTACCGCCATCGGCAGCATATCTTTCGGCTTCATTGAAGACGAGCATTCTTCCTGCTCCTTTGCTTCTCTTATCATATTTATGCCTATTATCAGAAGAAGTACAAACGCTATCCAGTGGTCAACCCTTTGAATCATATGCTGAAACCTAATTCCTAACATATATCCTATCAGAGGCATAATTGCCTGAAACCCACCGAAATACAGTCCTGCGGTAACAGAATGTTTCAGTTTTGTCTCTCCCAATGAAAGACCTTTGCATACAGACACCGCAAAAGCGTCCATGGCAAGTCCCACAGCCAAAATAAACAGTTCAGTAAAGCCCATAATTTTTCCCCTCCGTTGTTATTAACAGCAGCGGAAAAAAATAAAGACAAGCCCTATCCGCCACTGACAGACAAGTCTCGTCATTTAATACAAAGCCAGAAATCTTTTGATTTCAGTATGTTGACTTCATCACGCCTTAGGCGCCGACTACTCCCTTACAGCGGTTTATTATATCAGACTTGGTTAGACCGGTCAAGATAATTTATTCATTTTAAAACTATTCTAATTAAATTTGCATAAATGTTGTCCGTATTATAATCGTATGCTAATATTAATACTGATTTTACTTTATAAATGTATAAGGAGAGATACCAATGGATTTTTGTAAAAGCTGCGCCGACTGCGGCGTCATAAACTGTCATACAATGGCGGGAGAATTCCCCGATTACTGCGTTTCATTAAATATCACGCCCGAGCAATATGCCGAAGCTATGTCATGCTATGACGACCCCGAGACGCATAAACTCGCAATTGCCGCCGGCGAGGTCGAATATGAAGGCTTCGGAAAACTTACAAGAGTTGAAGAAACAATAATGTTCGCAAGAAAAATGGGAGCAAAAAAACTCGGCATAGCCAACTGCGCCGCTTTAATAAAAGAAGCCAATACTTTGGCAAGAATTTTAAGAATACACGGTTTTGAAGTTTTCGGAGTTACGTGCAAAGCCGGAACTACTCCCAAAACAGCCATAGGTCTTTATGAAGACTGCGAAAAAACAGGAAAAAACGTATGCAATCCCGCTCTACAGGCAAAAATATTAAACGATGAAAAAACAGACCTGAATATAGTTCTCGGCCTGTGCGTCGGACACGATTCCATATTTTACAAATATTCCGAAGTTCCGTGTACAACCATGATTGTAAAGGATAAAGTTCTTGTACACAATCCTGCCGCAGCCCTTTATTCAACAGGATTTTTCTATAAACGTCTTATGAAAAACAATGAAGATTTAAAATAATTTTTCATATCGGACAAAAATTTTGTTTTGAGTAATGACAAAAACCAATATTGCATGTATAATAGATTATCATAATAGTTATATAATATCTTATCAAGAGTGGTAGAGGGACAGGGCCCTGTGAAACCCGGCAACCGGCATAAAGCACGGTGCCAATTCCCCCGCTGTTTTCAGCGGAAGATAAGGTTCAGCAAAAAATTAAAGCCCTGCGGGGCTTTTTTCTTTTACCTCTAAAATCAGAAAGGAATGTTAATTTATGGCAAGAAGATTGTTTACATCTGAGTCTGTTACAGAAGGACATCCCGATAAAATATGCGATCAGATTTCAGACGCTATACTTGATGAACTTCTCAGCAAAGACCCTATGTCGCGAGTTGCATGCGAAACAGTAACAACAACAGGCGTTGTATTTGTAATGGGTGAAATAACGACAAACGCTTACGTTGATATCGAAAAAGTTGTAAGAGATACTGTAAGAGAAATCGGATATGACAGGGCAAAGTACGGCTTTGACTGCGATACATGCTCTGTTATTACATCTATACATGGTCAATCTCCTGACATTGCAATGGGTGTTGATAAAGCTCTTGAACACAAAACAGGCGAAGATACAAGCGAATTTGATACAGGTGCCGGCGACCAGGGTATGATGTTCGGTTTTGCATGTGATGAAACCGAAGATTTTATGCCCATGCCCATACATCTTGCGCACAAGCTTACAAGAAGACTTACGGAAGTAAGAAAAAACGGTACTCTTCCATATCTTAGACCCGACGGAAAATCTCAGGTTACAGTAGTGTATGAAGACGATAAACCTGTTGCAGTCGACACGGTAGTTATATCAACTCAGCATGACCCAGAGGCTACTCAGGAACAAATAAGAAAAGATATAATAGAAAATGTAATTAAGGCGGTAATTCCTGCCGAACTTTTAACCGATGAAACAAAATATTATATAAATCCTACGGGAAGATTCGTAATCGGCGGTCCTCAGGGAGACAGCGGTCTTACAGGAAGAAAAATCATTGTAGACACATACGGCGGATACGCCAGCCACGGCGGCGGCGCTTTTTCGGGAAAAGACCCTACAAAAGTAGACCGTTCAGCTTGCTACGCAGCTCGTTATGTTGCAAAAAATATTGTTGCCAGCGGTATAGCTAAAAAATGCGAGGTTCAGCTTGCATACGCAATAGGCGTTGCAAAACCTGTCTCAATACTCATTAATACATACGGTACAGGCAAAATATCAGATGAGGAAATAACCAAACTCGTTCAAAACAACTTTGATCTCAGACCGGCTGCGATAATCAAAAACTTCGATCTCAGAAGACCAATATACAAGCAGGTTGCCGCATACGGACATTTCGGAAGAAACGATCTTAACCTTCCTTGGGAAAAAACAGACAAGACAGACGTGTTTAAAATATAATCTACTATGGGGCAGGAACAAAAACCTGCCCTTTTTTAATTCAAAAATATATTTGACGTAAACTTTTAAAATGAATATACTAATAATATAGTATTTAAAAATCGGTCTCGTATTTTAATATGATACTGATAAAAAGAGGTGGGTTTATGGACATTACCGGTCATCAAGACGATGTTCCTTTGTGTATATATAATTTAATCAGGCCGTTTTTGTTTATAAGCCAACAAAATCTGTACTTTAATAATAATCAGACATAAGTTTTGTGCATATAATAAATCTTTGACAACGGCCGAACAAACTTGTAAGGTCTTTTTTAATTTGGCAAAGAATTGGGGTGCGCAATTTGGATGATATAGATATGCTGTATGAACAGCTTATAAATCTTTTAAACGATGGAAAAATAAAAGATTTAAAGGCGGAATTGAACGAACTTAACTCTTTCGACGCCGCTAAATTTTTTGAAATACTTCCCGATGACAAAAAGCTTATTGTCTTTCGTCTGCTTACAAAAGATAACGCAGCGGAAACTTTCAGTTATATGGACTCGGATTTACAGGAACATATTATAAAGTCAATAAGCGATAACGAAATACGTAATATCGTTGACGAAATGTTTATCGACGATACAGTTGACTTCCTTTCGGAGCTTCCCGCCAATCTTGTAACAAAAGTTATAAGAAACGCCGATGAATCCAAAAGGAAATTAATCAATCAGTTTTTAAACTATCCCGATAATTCTGCCGGAAGCATAATGACAATAGAGTTTGTCCAGTTTCATGAGGATATGACAGCTCAGGCTGCAATGGCACAGCTTAAAGCAACCGGCGTAAACAAAGAAACTATTTATAACTGTTATGTTGTAAACAGCAAGCGAATATTAATGGGTATACTTCCGCTCAGGACGCTAATACTGGCAAAAGATGACGAAATCGTAAAAGACCTTATGGAAGACAGAGTAATTTCCGTTAAAACCCTTGACGATCAGGAAGAAGTAGCTGAAATTTTCAAAGATTATAACTTCATCAGTTTACCTGTTGTCGATAATGAAGCCCGTCTTGTCGGAATCATAACCGTTGATGACATCATGGACGTTATCGATCAGGAAAACACCGAGGACTTTGAAAAAATGTCCGCTTTGTTGCCATCGGAAGATCAATATCTTAAAACTAGCGTTTTTACACTTACAAAAAACCGTATAATTTGGCTTATGGTTCTTATGATTTCCGGAACTATTTCCGCATCTATTATAAGCCATTACCAATATGTGCTTACGTCAGTACTTGCATTATCTGCATATATGACAATACTTACAGGTACCGGAGGCAACTCAGGTTCACAGGCGTCAACTCTTATTATACGTGGTATGGCTCTTGGTGAAATAGAAATGAAAGACGTCCTCAAAGTATTATGGAAGGAAGTCCGTGTCGGTATGCTTTGCGGTCTTTTACTTGGAGCAGTAAACTTTGTAAGACTTCTGATTTTCGATAACGTTACTCTTTCGGTAAATTTAACCGTATCATTAACTATGGCTGTAATAGTCGTTGTAGCAAAAGGAATAGGTTGTACTCTCCCTATGCTTGCAAAAAAAATCGGATTTGACCCGGCTATAATGGCAGGTCCTCTTATAACAACGGTTGTCGACGCCATTTCTCTTTTAATATATTTCAAAATAGCTACATTATTGCTTCTGTAATATTAAAGCGGATGAAAAATTCTCTCATCCGCTTTAATTTATTATTTTACTATATAATCACATACACTGTTTATTATTATTTTCTGTGCATACCAATAACCTTTCATTTCCGCATTCAGTACTGTAAAAACCAAATTTTTAATAATTGCTACAGCTTCTTCTTCAGTTACAAGCAGTTTTATTCCTGAAAATTTTATAATTTCTTTTATATGGACATCATCACTGTGATACCTTTCCATTAAGTCAGTACCTTCTATATTTTCTAGCAGCGGCGGAACATCATCTCTTATAAACTTCATTAGCGAATATTTGTCTATTGTTACACACGACTGCAAAATAGCCTTAGCAACTTTATTTTTAGCCGATAATCCGTTGTCTTCCGTAATACATTCAAGCGCGTCTCCGTATATTAATGTATGCCAATCCTCTAATATTTCCAAAAACAACTCGTCTTTTGATTTAAAAAATTTATAAAATGCCCCTTTTGAAATTCCTGCATATTCAACTAAACTGTCAACAGAAATTTTTTTCATTTCAACCTCAGCTAACTTTTTAATTGCGTATTTTTTCAAATCTTCCGCTATCTCGTCTCTTCTTACTCTGCTGAATGGAGCCGCCATATTATCACCCGATTTTTCAACTGTAATTTTACTAATTAGAAGAATAGCATAGGAATGATTATAAAGCAAATATTATTGTTTCAAAATCACTTTAATACTGTTTGGAATCTAACTGTTTATATGATAAAATTATTAGAAAAACGGAGGATTAAGTTATAATGAAAAATGATGAATATTTTATGAAAGAAGCTATAAAATTGGCAAAGAGCGCTGTAGAACATGGAAACGAACCTTTCGGAGCGGTGCTTGTCAAAAATAATGAAATCGTTTATACAAATGAGAATCAAATATATACCGCAACGGATCCGACTTTCCATGCAGAAGCAGGTTTAATACGTAGATTTTGCGCAGAGACTCAAATTACGGATTTAAGCGAATTCACAATGTATTCCAGCTGTGAACCATGTTTTATGTGCTGTGGAGCAATGATATGGGTAAAACTAGGAAGATTAGTGTATGGTGCCAGTGATATTGACTTATGTAAATTACTAGGGGAAGAAGGAAGTGAGTGCTGTAAAATAGTTTTCAAAAACTCAAACATAGAAGTTACTCCCGGTGTTCTCAGAGAAGAAAGTATTGATGTTTTATCAGAATATTTCAAGGAGAACTTAAAAGGGTAATTATTTAATTATAGCAAATGCAAAGCCGTTGCATATAGTTTCAACGGCTTTACTTATAATAAAAAAGCCCGTCATTTAACGGGCAAAAAAAATGGGAGTTACAGGGCTCGAACCTGTGACCCTCTGCTTGTAAGGCAGA